>ERZ761610.74-NODE-74-length-99871-cov-136.314729_pt1 | contig 99871 bp, 62 predicted proteins | sample MGYA00512164_ERZ761610 | MGnify/ENA primary metagenome ERZ761610 (study PRJEB28899, sample SAMN02850038) | bioreactor sludge metagenome | biome: EBPR Sludge; feature: EBPR Bioreactor; material: flocular biomat | place: Australia: Thorneside Wastwater Treatment...
TTTTTGGAAATAATGGCTATTTACCTGCCCGATTTTTTTCACGCAAAGACGCAAATTAGTGGTTAGTTTTTAGTTTTTAGAACTATCTATCAAAACTACCCACATCAGGCAGCAATTAGCACACGGATAACACGGATGTGGCTGATTTGCACGGATTTTTGGAATAATGGCGATTTACCAACTCAATTTTTTTCACGCAAAGGCGCAAATTAGTGGTTAGTTTTTAGTTTTTAGAACTATCTATCAAAACTACCCACATCCGGCAGCAATTAGCACACGGATAACACGGATGTGGCTGATTTGCACGGATTTTTTGGAAATAATGGCTATTTACCTGCCCGATTTTGTTTCACGCAAAGACGCAAAGACGCAAATGGGTTATTATTGCTTAGTACTCACTACCCACATCAGGCAGCAATTAGCACGCGGATAACACGGATATGGCTGATTGGTACGGATTTTTGGAATAATGGCTATTTACCTGCCCGATTTTGTTTCACGCAAAGGCGCAAAGACGCAAATGGGTTATTATTGCTTAGTACTCACTACCCACATCAGGCAGCAATTAGCACACGGATAACACGGATGTGGCTGATTTGCACGGATTTTTGGAATAATGGCGTATCTACTTAGGTACTACCTACCCTGCAAGTTCATGGCATCTTTACAGGCTAATTGGTATGATTTCACGCAAAAGACGCAAAGTTTTTAAGACCTTTGCGCCTACTTTTGTGTTCTTTGCAATTAAAAATAAGACTAAGACAAATTGGTAAGCAGTTAGTTTTACCCATTTATACCGACGGCTTATTAGTCATTGCTCAAACCCATAGCACGGTTAAGGAACTCGTTCATGGGTTGGAGGGCTTGGCTGTCGGCATTAAGATTTTGCAGAAACTGGGGGTTGCACACCTGCGCATTGGTGTAACTGTGTGTAACCACATAACCGGTGTAAACCAACAGGGGTAGGTGGGGGTGGTCTTTGGCATAACCCTTGGGGGCAGTTTTGAGCTTATACTCCTCCGCCAACTTGCCAAACCGCTGCAAAAACAAAGGGTTTTCTATAATAGCTAAAAAATCTGATGTATGGTAGTCTATTTCCTGCCTAATCATTTTTAGTTGTGGCGCAGGCGGCATATACGCTCCGCCGCCAAAAAAATGTTGGTCATTGGGTTCTATGTGTATGTAGTAACCACATGCCAACGATTTTTTACCGCCCGGGGTAATATAAGCGCCCATATTGGTTTTGTAGGGCGCTTTATTGGGCGAAAATCGCACATCGCGGTAAATTCTGAACATACAATCTTTTGGCTGAACGTGTGCTACAGCAGGATTCCACTCGGCTATCAGGTTTATTAACCCGGCTACCAACTCCTCTACATTAGCCTTTGCCTGTTCATACTGAGCTTTATGGTCGGCAAACCATTCTCGGTTGTTATTGGCTTTCAGGTTGTTCAAAAAGGTTAAAGTGCTTTGTTCTATCATGGCGGTTTTGGTTCGGTATGAGGTAAATATAAGGTAGTTTGTGTGTTTCATGCTGCACAAAATATCGGGCTTAACAGCAATTAGGTCAGCATAAATCGGGGTAAAAATAAAATGAAATTAATCCAATACTACCAAAAACTTGTTATCTTGCAACGGTTTTGTGCTGCAAAATTATTTAAAAAACCCGATGTTGCTATCAAACTGCGGTATTTTGGTTGGGTAGCGCCGGTTGGGTAAAAATTGGTTCAATTTTGGATAGCAAATTTAGGGGGTGTGCCGTACACAGCCTTATTGGTATATTTTTAACTAACAACGCCACAAACAACAAAAAACAACCCATGTGCTGTTATATAAGTTCAAAGTTTTGGGCTGCTATTTTCCTTTTTACCCTTTTTGCAGCGTTAATGCCGCTGCCGGCTTGGGCACAGGTGCAAACCCTAAGCGGTGTGGTTAGGCAAGTGGGGCAAGCAGAGCCTGTTCCTTTTGCAAATGTAGGTTTAATAGGCTACAACCTTGGTACGGTAACCAATGAAAAAGGCGAGTTTGAGCTGCATATTCCGCCCGGTATTACCACCGATAGTTTGCGGGTATCTTGTATAGGTTTCCACACTCAAACCTTTCCGCTTGCCCAATTATTGCAAAACCGGCAAATTGTTATTGAAATTACGCCCCGCACGTATCACCTCCAAACCATTACCATTTTACCCGATGAGCCTTCGGCATATACTATTGTAAAACACGCCCTACAACGCATACCCGATAACTACCTTACCCAATCTTACCTTATGGACGGTTTTTACCGCGAGTATTTTGCCGAAAACGGCAGCTATGTAGGATTTGCCGAGGCAGCAGTAAGTGTTTTTGACCCCGCCGGTTATACTGCCCATGATGATAAAATTGCCGAAACTATTAAGGTGAACCAACTTAGGGTGAGCGACCTTTATAACAAGGGTAATTACGTTTTTTACATAGACCTTGCTTATGCCCTAAACCATAACCTGCTCCGAAACGCACCCTACTGGCAAACTTATGCTAACCAACTAAAAATTGAAACTTCCTTTTTACAAACAGATAGCATTACTTTTTACAATAACGATTTGGTGTATTGCCTCAGTTTTCAGTTAGAAGGTAAAAAAGAAACTACTTACAAGGGTAGATTATTTATTAGAAAAACAGATTACGCAGTTTTGCGTATTGAGCTTACGGTGTTTCAGCCGCAAAATAAAACCCGAAACGAAAAGGGCTTACCCTACCTTACCCAAACCACTACTACTTTTGCCGAATACGAGGGCAAACTGTATATGAACTATGCCAAAGCGGGTCATGAGGTACTTTATACCGATGAAAACCAGCAGGAATATAACCTCAGTTTTTACTCCGAGTTGTTTATACACCGCATTACCCCTATGGCGGTAAACCCCCTGCCCGAAAACCGGCGCGAAAAACCGGTAAGTATTTTTTACCTTAACCGCTACCGCACTTACGACCCCGATTTTTGGCGGCAATATACCCAGTTTGAAAAATCTGCCCACAATCAATCCATTATTGCCGACCTTGAACGCACCCGCCCCCTCAGCCAACAGTATCCGGCTAATGGCAAACTAAAACTACAAACACCACTACATCGGGCGTATTAAAACAGTCCTGTTTGGCTCTTGTTTTGCGGTTTCTCTTCTGCTTGCAATAACACAACTTGCCTTCCCAAAACCAAAAACACCAAACTTTTTGGTGTTTGATTGTTTATTGTATGTACCTTTGTATTGGGCAAAGGTAATTAGCGTTTTTTGGTGGCTAAGCTCATTGCTTCCATGCTGCAACCAAAATTAACAATAATTGTCCTGATAGTAACAATACCACCGAATAGAAACAGCCCCGCGCTATGCTTCACAAAATTTTAATTTCTTTCATTGTAGTTCTTTTCCTTTCTTTTTACGCAGGGTCAGCCTATATAAACAGCAGTAGCGGTACTCCTCCGGCAAACATGACCGGCGCGCCCGGCACTTCGTCTAACTGTACATCTTGCCACTCGCCCGGCGCCGGAGGCAGCGGTACGTTTACTATTACCTTTAATAACGGCATTAACCAATATCTGCCAGGACAAACCTACCCCATGTCTGTTACCATTCTACAAGAAGGGCAAAAACGATGGGGCTTTTCTATGGTTGCCCGAAACAGCGCTAATCAAAACGTAGGCTCATGGATACCTACCAATACCGATTCTAAAACGTTTTCGAGCAATACCCATATAGGACATAAAAATGCACCGGTAATGACCGGAGCTTATACCTTTCATTTTAGCTGGACTGCCCCCGCTACCCCCGCAACCGGCAATGTAACTTTTTACGCATCGGGTGTGGCAGCCAATAATAACAGTAGTTCATCGGGCGATTATGTTTACCTTTCCGCTGTCTCCATTGCCGAAACCGTGCCGCAGGCTACCATTCACCTAAAACTCCTACTGCAAGGCGCAGTTACGCCCGGTACTGCCACCATGTACACCAATCTAAACAGCCAAAACCTATTGCCCACAGCCCAGCCTTTTAACACCAATCCGTGGAACTACCCGGGAACAGAAACGGTGCAAACTTTTACACCCGATGTTACAGACTGGGTACTCTTGGAAGCCCGAAGCGCAACCAACAACCACCTCATCTTAGCCCGAAAAGCGGCGCTGCTGCTCAATAACGGCACTTTAAAAGATGCCAATGGCAACCCCGGCGTAACCTTTGACGCCTTGCCGGTGGGAAGCTACTACATAGCCGTAAAACACCGAAACCACCTTGCAGCGCTTTCAGCATCGCCTATAAATCTACCCAATGGCAGTATTTGCTCAACCGGCAGCCCCTGCGATTTTACACTACCCGCAAATGTAACCACAGGCAGCCAAACCCTTGTTAATACCGGCAATAATATATGGGCGCTACCGGCAGGCGACATAAACCAAGACGGCGCTATTACCTATGCCGACTATAACGCTTGGCGAAACGGCATTATATTCATACCCGCCTACACCCCTGCCGATATTACGCTCGATGGCGCTGTATCACTTCCCGATTTTAATACCTTTGCAAGCAATGTGGGCAAAGTAGCCCTGCCTCAACTGCGGTAATACAAAAAAACAAACGGCAAAACTGTTCTATGTTTACAAGACAGTTTTGCCGTTTATGTGCCAATTCAGCAGGTGTTTTATTTGAGCAAGTTCTTTTTCATGGCAGGCGAAACCAAAATAAGGCGGTTAAAAGGAATTTTCATCTGCTTAACCTTTTTAAACGTGAGGCAATTACTGCTGCTATCATCACAAGGATCCACAGCGCCAATGCCCATTTGCTGCGTTAGTACGGTGCGCAATGAAGCATCAAGGTTGGTAGTTGATTTGCCACAACTCGATGTGCCGTCTTTTTTAATACAACAACATCTGCCCGATTCATCTATTATCAACATGCCATCAGTACAACTTGGGCAATACTCTTTTACTAATTTTTGCTCAGTAGAAGTAAAGTCTTTTGTAGTAGTGGCAAACTGCGCCTGCATGGCTTGCGAGCCTAACAAAAAGGAAAAAGTAGAAGCAATTAAAACTACAATTAAGTGTTTCATGTGATTGGCGTTTTATGTGTAAAACAAAAGAATTGAAATAATAAAAACAATGGAGTAAAAGCGATTAGACTTTAGATAAAGCCCGATGTTTAAAGTTTGCAGAAAAAAGACAGAAAAAAAGTGGGGAAATAGAGGGCAGGTTTCTACTACCTGCCCCGATTCTAAAAACCCCAAAAACCATGAAACATATTTTACTGTGTTTGATAAATTAGGCTGAACAGAAATTAGTAACAGGAAGTAGGTGCATACTCACCGCCTTCGGCTTTGGTAATTCTAAACCAGCGCTCGCCGTTAAGGTAGGTTTTACCATCTTGCAACCCAAGCGTATATCGGGCGGTTTCGCCATTGTTAAAATTGAGTTGCAATACTGCCGTACCGGAGCCGCCATCTACAATAACCCATGTACCATCGCCACCACTGTTGCCTGCATTGTAGGCGCTTGCACCCGGCGCATTGGCGCTAAAACTGCTGCTGCCTGCATAGGTAAAATAGCCTTTGTTGCACAAATCCATAGCCCTTTGTACTGAGTAGCCGCCGTAGCTATCGCCATAACCGGAGCTGTAAGAACTCACATAAGTAAGACGCGTATCGGCAAGCCTGCTGCGCCATTCTTTAGCATTAGCAGAGTTAGAGCCTTGTACAGTAGCGCCCGATGTTACGGCAGCCTGCGTGGGTTGGGGTTTGGTAGCAGCAGTGGTTGTGGGCGTGCCGCGTTTAAATTGCAGGGTGGCTTCGGTGGTTTTAAAAGTAGCAGGGTCTATCATGGTAATGGTAAACAGCAGACTATTGCCATTTAACACAGCATGATAAGCGCTCATATCGCCGTTTGCATCTTGCATTAGCCCATAAGATTCATTGCCCTCCAAACTGCCCACAAAACCGGCAGTTTCAGCGCCCATTTGTACCTGTCCGGCAATGCCATCGGCATAAGGCGCAATTTGCATGGTTATTGGCTGATTATTGGCAGTGGTATAAAAACTGCCCTCAAATTTAGCGCTTTGTTGTGCCTGAGCTGTAAGACTAAAAAATACCAGAGCGGCAACTGAAAAAAATAATGCTAATTGTTTCATTTTGTTGTGTTTTTTGGGGGTGTTAATTAAACTGATTGTTTTTGGGTGTTGCATCGGGTTATTTCCCTATTGCAACACAAAGATACGGCAGCCTGTACGAGGGGGCGTAACCAAGTTTTATCAGAACATAGGGTTCTGAACCAACTCTGCTTTCTGTAATGCTTTGCAGTAAAGGATTACAGAGGTTGTGTGCCAGTTAATAATCTAATTGTTTTTACCGGCACAATGTAGTATTTCCTTGCCCAACAACAAAACTAACCTAAAAATTAGCGATAGATATTGTAAAACAAACAAAAAAGCAGTACCTTTGCGGGCAATTTTGATTTTAACAAGTATTTTTTAACAATTTTTATTCACACATGCTCAAATCGTACGAATGCGTGCTGATTTTCACCCCTGTTCTGACCAAAGAGGAGGTGGAAAAGGTGGTAGGCGATTACCAAGAGTTGATAAAAGCCCAAGGTGGAGAAATCGTTCACACCGATTTCTGGGGAATTAAACAACTTGCTTACCCGATTAGAAAGAAAACCACCGGTTTTTACCTGGTCATTGAGTACTCAGCCCCTGCTGAATCTACCGCTAAATTGGAAGTTTACTACAAGCGTGATGAGCGCATTTTGCGCTTCCTTACCACCCAGTTAGACAAATTTGCCGTAGAGTACAACGAAAGAAAACGCAAAGGCCTCATTGGCAAAGGCGTAAAACACAAACATGGTCAATCAGGTGCAGTTTCATCTTCTTTAATAGACGATGACGACTTTGATTCACTTATTCCCGATGATCTTCAAAACATGGAGGGCTAAACATTATGAGTGCAAATAAAGAAATTCGGTTCTTAACTTCACCCAAATTGGGTAGAAACGTAAAAAAATACTGCCGTTTTAAACGTTCAGGTATTCGCTACATTGACTACAAAAATCCCGACTTTTTAATGAAATTCATTAACGACCAAGGGAAAATACTGCCCCGAAGACTTACCGGAAACTCACTTAAATACCAACGCCGTGTGGCACAGGCTATTAAGCGCGCGCGCCATATTGCCTTGCTGCCTTATGTTGCTGACAACTTAAAATAATTACTGCCATGGAAATAATACTCATACAAGACGTTGAAGGATTGGGCTACCAGTATGACACGGTTAAGGTTAAAGACGGCTACGGCAGAAATTACCTCATACCTAAAAAATTAGCTGTTGTAGCTAACCGCACTAATAAAGGCATTATTGCCGAGCGTGTTCGCCAAACCCGTGCCAAAGAAGACAAAATGGTGCACAAAATTGAGGATATGGTGGAACGCATTAAGCAAAACCCCATTAAGGTGGGCGCTAAAGTAGGCACTACCGAAAAGATTTTTGGCAGTGTTACCAACGTACAACTTGCCGATGCCATTAAACAGCAAACCGGTATTGAAATTGACCGCCGTAAACTTACTATCTTAGAAGATGTAAAAACACTAGGCAGCTATCAGGCTTCGCTCTATTTCCGCGAAGACCTTAAATATACCATTGATTTTGAAGTGGTAGCCGAGTAATAGTTTTTTTACAACATATAATGCACCCCCGATATGCCTGCATGACAGAGCCTATCGGGGGTGTTTGCTTTTAAAGCAGTAGCAGCATCTAAACTACATTCCTATTTGTGCAATTAGTACTCTGTGTTCTTTACCAACTAAAAGAGCGCTACTTGCTTACTAAAAACAATTATGCTTGCCATTATTTGTAAAGATACAAACAATGGCAAGCATAAAATCAAACGGTAAAACTTAAAACCTGGGGCAGTATATTTGTTGTCGGGGCGACCGGTTAAAACTGCCTACATGCACCAGCGATAACTCAAAACCACCTCTGCTATTAGAGGCAACTCTCAAATCGGAAACATTGATGTCGTATGACAGCAACACCCGATAGTTGTTAAACTCTGCCCCTACTAAGGCAATAATAGCATCTTTCCACCTATACCACCCGCCTGCATATAAGTTTATGGAGGCGGCATTGCGGCTATACCGGCTACTATTGGCAGTTTGCCAAACAAAGTTGCTGCCAAACACCATTTCTGAAGCTTGTTTTTGGGTGGTAAAATAAGCGGCAGGCTCTAATATAAGGTTGCCTGTATTAATGGCTGCGCCGGCGTTAAAGGCAAGTCGCATACCCAACCGGTTATCGGTATCATAAAAAGTTTCAACGGGGCGGTTAATGTGCAAAGCAGAACCACCCAAATAAACATTAAATCTTTTAGGAACCTGATAAGAAATGGTTGCGCCGGCAGCTACATCAAGATAGCCAAATGATTCTGCTCCCAAATTTTCAAGATTAGGGGCGTTGAGGTCAAAATTTATATCGCTCCATTGGTTGCCAAAGTAGAGTTTCTGAAAATCGATGCGGCGCTGCCGATAAGCGGCGCTTGCGCCGGCAGATACGTATAGGTTTGGCGAAAATGATTTATGACCGGCAAGCGAACCCCGTACTTCCAGCATAGACAGTCTGCCATCGCCGGCATGGTCATAAAGCAGGTTTATACCGGTGCCAAGCCAATCTTGCGCGCCGTTTTTATACCGGTATTTGAGCAACCCAAAATCGGCAAAAGCGGATATGGTACGGTATGGCGCCGGAACAGATTGCCATTGGTTTCGGGCATTTAAGCCCACCCTGTAATCACCGTTAAAATTGCCGGTCATAGACGGGTTGAGCCTAAGCACATCGGTATAAAACTGCGAGTAGTGTATGTCTTGGGCATGTAGAAATCCGGCGGATAGAAACAAAAAGAGGTTAAATAAAATAGTCGATATTTTTTTCATAGCTGTGTATGCCTTGGTGATTTAGTAAATTGGTTAAAGTTGGTTCAATATGGGGGGCATTTTACCTAAGCAGCGCAATGTTGCCACTTCGGGTTATGACTTCTCCACTCAGCAGGGTAGCAGTAAGGTTATAAACATACACTTCGTTTTCTTGCAGTTCACCTTGGTAAAAGCCGTCCCAGCCTTCGTTGGGGTTATTGGTATAAAAAAGCAATTTACCCCATCGGTTGTAAATGGCAAACTCCATGGTTTGGATATTGTTTCTGCCTTCTACATAGAGTACGTCGTTCACATTGTCGTTATTGGGCGTAAAGGCATTAGGCACCCCTAACTTGGCGTTATCCTGCACCACAATGGGCAAACAAAACACATCGGGACAATTGTTGGCGCTCAGTACGTCTAAACAAACGTTGTATTCTCCCACCGAATTATATTTCACCATCGGATTAATTTCTGATGAAGATTCACCGTTGCCAAAATCCCATTCATACGTAGTGGCATCAAGGCTGGTATTGGTAAGCTGGGTAAGTTCGCCTACCAGTATAAAAGCAGGCGCCTCAAAACCGGCTTTGGGTAGTGCATACACTTCTATGGTAGCCGTTATGGTATCGGCAAGGTTGCACGAAGATGGATTGGCAGCAATAAGACTTATTTGGTAAGCGCCGGGTGTATTATAGGTAAAATTAGCATTTTGACCTTGTGCGGAGGCATTGCCACTTCCCCACAACCATGTGTAGGTAGTAGCGCCGGTATTGTTGGCGCTCAGGTTAATGGTGTGGGGCGCACAACCGCCCGAAGGTGGTACAAACTCGGCTGCTATTAGGTTGCCCTGTGGCAGGGTAATGGTATTGGTAAAAGTGTTGGCTAATACACAAATGCCTGTTGGGTTGCTAACGGTAAGGCTTACGGTATAAACACCCGCCGTGGCGTATGTGTGGCTGGCGCTGCTGCCTGTGCCGGTAGCTCCATCGCCAAAATCCCATTCATAATTGGTAATGTTGGCGGCGGTAGCGGCATTAAACTGCACGGTGTAGGGGTCGCAAATGCCGGGTAAAATTTCGGTAAAATTAGCTGTTAGTGGTGTGCTTGGTAAAACGGTGAGGGTTACGGTGGCGGTATCGGCAAGGTTGCAAGCCAATGGATTGGAAGCTATCAAAACCACATTGTAAAAACCCGGATTGGGAAACGTATGCGTAGGGGTAACTTCGGACGACAGTGGGCTGCCATCGCCAAAATTCCATGAATAGGCAGTGGCATTAAGGCTGTTGTTGTCAAAGGTAAAAGTAAGCGGCGCACATTCGGTTATTAAATTATTGGTTAGGGCTATTACTGCCTCGGCGGTAAACGAAATGGTTTGGTAGGTGGTATCGGGAGCAAAACAGCCCAATGTACTGCTTACCACCAGCATTACCGTATAAGTACCCGGGTTAGCATAAATATGCGTGGGGTTTTGCTGTGTGTTGGTAGCGCCATCGCCAAAGTTCCAGAAATGGACTAAGCCGTTTAGGTCTGTTTGGAAGTCAAATTGGTATATGTCGCAGTCAGTATTTTGGGTATAGGTAAAGTCAGCCGTACTCGATGCCGGGTCAACCACCAATACATTGAGCAAGGTGGTATCGGCATAATTACAACTGGTGGGATTAATGGCAATCATCATTACCTCATAAAGCCCCGATGTGGTAAAGGTATGCACCGGCGAGGCATCGGTACTGGTGTTGCCGTCTTTAAAATCCCAAAAGTAGTTCAGTGCGTCCACACTAAGGTTACTGAAATTAACCGTATAAGGCACACAGCCCACTGCCGAAGGCGATGCCGTAGCATTTGCCAAAACGCCGGCTTGTTCAAAGTCATATTTAAACACTACCAAATCCCAGCTTGAACTGAGTTTGGTTGGAGAATAAGCGGTAGGCGTGGTAGGAAAATTGGTTGCCGATGTACAAACGGCTTGGTAAACCACCCCACGGTCGTTATACCTGCAAGTGCCGCCGTCCACGTGTTCAGAACCCGATGGGCTGCCAAAATACGTACCATAGAGCAAACCGATAGCATTGGCTTCTAAAACGATAAAGTAAAAATCGCCCGACCCGTTTACCTGCGACCAGGCATCGGGTGTAGTAGGCATACCGGAGCTACTGGTAAATCCGCCGGCATAAATGCGGTTGCAATTGTCAACCAAAAATGCAGTGGGGTTAATGCTAAGAGATGCAACGCCTATGCGTGTACTATACAGCAGGGTGTTTAGCGCCGGATTTAACGACATGAGGAACATTTTACCGTTTGCATTGGAGTAGGTGCCGGGGGTAACGGTAAAATTACCATCGGTTAATCCGTACAAACAAACGTTGTCGTCTCTGTCAAAATCTATAAAAAAGGCAATATCAGATTGGTTGGTATTTACAAACGTAGAAGCAATGTTTACCGTGCCGGCAGCATTTAGGTGGGTAACAAATCCATCGGGTGAGTTAGAACCTGCGGCGCCGGTGAGCGGAGTGGTTTGGTAAGCGCCTGCCGTTACCGGAAAATTAGAGCTGGCAGTACCACCACAAACAAAAACGCTGCCATCGGGCGCTATTCTGATGCCCAGCGCCAGGTCATTGGCGTTGCCGCCCAAAAAGGTACTCCAAATTAGAGACGATAAGTTGGGGGTCATTTTTACCACCATACCGTCCCAGTCGCCACCGCCATAGGTGGTTTGAAATGCGCCGGGCGTAGTGGGGAAATTGGTAGAACCGGTGTAGCCGGCAAGGTAAATGTTGTTGAACTCGTCTATCATTAGCTCGCCCAGCAAACCGTAGGTAATGCCCCCCCACCCTACTGAGTTTGCCTGACCCTCATTGCCCGAACCGCCTAAATAGGTAGAGCCAATTAAAGCATTGCCATTGGCGCTTAAAATGGTGATACCAAAATCAGCAGTTCCGCCCAGAGTATTGTCTATACAACCGGCGGTGGTAGGGTAATTTGATGAATTAGTACTGACTAATACAATGATTTCGTTGTTGTAGTTGGTTATCAGATTGCAGGTAAGGTCTGATTCGCTGCCACCTATGTAAGAGGCATAAATTAAGGTAGTACCATCGGCAGAAAGTTTGCTCACGGTGGCATCGGTATTGCCGTTAAATGATACATCATAAGCCCCCGTAGTTACCGGATAACCGGTGTTAAATGCCCTGCCCGACCCAAAAATTTCATCATTTTGCCCATAGGTAGCTGAGTGCCCATATACGGTGCTGGTGCTGCCGGAGTAGGAAGATGCTACCAAAACAGGGTCAATTACCAAGGGTAAACTTTGGTTGTAGCCATCGGGAAACTCAAAACCTACTTGGTTGTTTTTAATTGTGTACCTGCAATTGACCGCTATGTTTTTGCCGTTGATTACCTGATAGGCGTAGGGCGATAACTCAACTGCCTCAGAGATAACGGTAGAAATAAACAGGTGTCCGTCTTTTACACATAAATCCGATTGACCGGTGTAGGCAAGTTTTATATGTGCAGGATTGGCGCCGGGCGAAACTATCCAATCGTATTTCAGGTGGCTGCCTGTGCTGTAAATTTTTAGGTCGGTACCCGGATACACGCCTTTATGCCACAGTGTTTTGGCAGGGTGTATATCGGTAGCCCATTTTTTGGGGTCATTACCCAAAAAGAAGTTATGCCGCTCGGGTAAAATGTCTTGCTCTTCAATGTGCGGTTTAGGATTTGAACCCACAAAATGCACTTTCACCGCATGAAGCGTAACCCTATCATTTATGGGTTGGGTAAATGTGGCGTGGTTGTGGTTGCACCGGTTTTTGGGGTCATTTTGCCGGCAATGTGCATGAGCAGCGGCATCTAACCGGGCAGGGTCATAAAAAACGAAGGTAAAACCCTGATGCTCTGTATAAATATCTAAGCCCGATGTTTTTGCCCGATGTAATACATTGGGGTGCCACTGCCCTTTGTTTTGAAGGTAGCCTATTTGCGGCGCTTCAAAGTACGGGGAGGCAACAATGTGGCAGGTACTCCCCAACCACAAACTAATAGCTAACAGAATAAAAAAGCAGGTAGTGTAAAGTTGTTTCATATTGCTGTGAATTATTAAATAATTTTCGGTAAAATTTTAAAAATCTGTGAGGCGGCAACCAAACCCAACCTATCTACAAGTAACTATTTTTTTTATCCATTGCTTTTTAATACACCCCGCCCACCAGAGTTGCAATTTTTTAACCAAAAATAACACTTTTTGCTGTAAGCAGTCAATATAAAAGTAAAAATAGCGTCTAAAAACAACTAAATGTCAGTTTTTAGGCTTAAAACGCAAAAAGCCGCTAAACGCGATAGGCGTTTGCGGCTTTAAGAGCGGGTGAACCCGGCGAGATTCGAACTCACAACCTTTAGATCCGTAGTCTAATGCTCTATCCAGTTGAGCTACGGGTCCGCTTTGGTGGCGCAAAGTTACGGCTATTTTTGTACTTTACAATAAGAGAACCATAAAAAGTCAAAAAATGTTCCGTATCGGGCGGGTAAGTTTTAACCGTTTTTTGCTGTTTTAGCCTGCGTTATGATGTTATCCCAACGTTTGAATTGTACACTCATTTTATCAGCCTGCTGATACTTTAAAGATTTGGCGATGAGGTCATCAATAAAAGCCTCACATTTTTCTTTAGCCATAACCTCTCTGTAAGCGCCATAAACTTGCAGGAAATAGGCGTATATTTCTTGGAGCAGGAGTTTTAGGAGTTCTTCGCCTCTGTTTACCAAATCCACGTTGCCCGGGCTGCCATCGGGATAGCGCAAAATGAGGTCTAAGATATTAATACCGGTTTCAGAAGATGCGGCTGCGTAATAAATGTTTTGTGCTTTTTTGTAAAACGCATGTTTATCCATTACGTCTAAATAATCGGTACTATCTCGCTGCTGTTGTTCGGCTGCACGTTGCAAGATTTTATCTACAATGATAGGATTGTGCAGTAGTGCAGTGCGCAGGGTATGCACATACCGGTCTATGGTTTTTTCGTTAATGGTAATGAGCCGGCTGCCGGTATCGTCCGAAAAAAGCCAGGTAATTTTACCCCATTCGTTCAAATTTTGAAGGTAGCCCATTATGAGCCCCCATATAAGGGCACGGTTAATGCGTTTTTCTTCAATAGGCACCTGTTCGGGGTCAATAGGCGGCAAATAGGCGGGTAGGTGCCAGCGTTTGTCTAAATGCGGTGTTACGGTGTTGCCCTGCACGGTTAATTTTATTATACGGCTAGTATAAGCCTTGTAGTATTCGCCCGGTTGCCTGCCTTTATCGTCGCCGCCCGAAAATTTGGGCAATTGCTGAATAGTAAGTCCAAAAATGGTGCGATTTCGGATAATTTCATAAGCAGAAAAAGCCTCATCAATGACCATATCAGATTCTTGAAAAATTTCTTGTCTTGCCACGCCCGAAAATTCAGTATTGGCATCGGGGTGTATGCCCCATGCATTAATTTCAGTAGAGCCGGGCGATGCGGGCACAAAGGGTCGGGCAAGGTTGTTCAGAACGGCAATGCGGTTTCTGATGTATCTATCCACTTCGGTATCGGGCGTATTGGTAAGTTGCGCCTCTCTTCTAATGGCTCTTACACAGTTTAGGTTTAGGCTGTCTTCTTTATACAGTTGCGAAATACACCAATTTACCACATCTTTTCGGTACATTTCTTCTATCTTTTCGGTAGTTACATCGGTAATGTATTCTCCTTTTCTAAATTTGCCAAATCGGAGGTACTGACCTTTGTAAATTTCTGCCGATATTTCGGTGGGTAACTCATCGCTGCCTACTCTTATGCGGATATTTTCCCACGCAAGTTCTTTTTGCTGCTTGGTTGCCAATACATACTTAATAGTAGGGTCGCTGGCGTTTTCGTGTTTTATGGCTAATCTATCTAACTCGTTTTGCAGGCTGTTTCGGGTATCTTTAAGGTTTCGGAAGTATTTTTCCCAATCTTGTTGCATTTCCTGCACCGCTTTTTGGAGTTCTTTAAGCACCATCTCGGTTAGGCTCTCCTTGCGGTAATTGTCTAACCTGTTTTTGTGTCGGGAGGATTTGTCTATATACTCTTCTCTGAATGATTTAAACTCATTGGCAAACAATCCACCAAAAAAGCCCTGTTTAATAGCTCGCCTAATGCGGTCTTCGGCAGTTTCAATCACATCTTCCGTTTCATCAATATCATAGGCGCGTTTGTAAGCATCAATAGCTTGGTTCAGTCTTTCGTTGAGTGGGGTTAGCTCCTGAATTTTTTGGTGGAGCAAAAAGTCAATATGGTAAAAGAAATACCTTACAGCAACGGGGTGCAGCGGGTCGGTTTTTTTAAGCATCCACGTGTTAAGCTTGTAGTCATCGCCACTAAGTTTTTGCGGGTGGTCAAAATCTTGCAGTACTATTTCGTTTAAGAGCTGATTTCGGGTTTCCATAATAAACTTACGCACTGCCTGCTCATAAGCATAAAGGGCTGTTTCGCACTTGCTTACTTCATTTATGGCGGTAATTTTATCTTTCAGTCGGTTTTCATCTAAATCGCACTCACTTCTTAAAGTATTTAACCGCTCGTTTGAATTAACGGTGTTTTCTATGCGGCGCAAAACTTCTTCCAAAAACAGTTCGGCTTTAGGGCGGTCTAATTGTTCCTGTTTATCAATGGTATGAACCGATCTGAAAGCGAGTTTGTAAAAAGGACGTGGATTTTGCTGCTCGGCAAACGATTTCAAAATTTCCCGATAGCGGTCGCGCAATATAGGTTTGGTTCGTGTAATGCCATTTTTAAGATCCAGTTCATACTGTTTCATTTCGGCGTCAAACTGTTCGTCAATTCTAAGCCAGTCATTACCAAGGCTGTCGGTACTCCAGCGAAGGGCGCAGTAATAAACAATATCGTCATACGGATACTGCAAAGCAGAAACGCCGGCGCCACAATAGCGGTTCATGCCCTGCTTTTCAATGAGGGTTAAAATTTGGTTATCCTGTTTAGAAAAGCGGTCATTAGCCATAGGGCTAAACAAGTCGAGGTAAGTGGTACGGGCAACTTGGTTAATGTAATTGCTAAGTTCTTTGAGGTTATTTTTTTCGGTATTTTCAAAATCAAACATAAACGCAAAGTTATAGGGCAGGTTTCGGGAGGTAATCTCGTGCTGAAGTCTGCCTTGTGCGTCCACTTGGTTGGGTTTGTATTCTAATTCTATGGTTACGCCTTGGTCGCCCGAATTACCACTGGCATTTCGGGTAATGGCGTTTAGTTCTTTTACTGAGGCATAAGCGTTGGCTCTGATGTTTTCTACTTCGTCTCCTTTAATAACATTGGTTAGCACAAAAGCATCGGGGAGTAAAAATGCGCCGCGAATCAATACATTTCGGCGCTGGAAATCAAACTCCAATACATCTCGCATATACATGGCAGTTTGCAAGAATATACCTGAGCCCGTTCCGCCCACCAACGAGCTAACAATCATAACCCGCGCACTGCTGGAACTATCTGAACCGGTTTCTCTGAAAATATGGTTGATGCTGTTGTGTAAATTACCCAATTTATTGCTTTCCATAGCTGCCCGATAGGCTAATCGGGAAACGGAGCGTATTTGCCCTGCGCCATCGGTGAGCGATTTTCGGAGTATTTCCTGTTGTTCATACGGAAACCAATCTTTAACTGTATCGCCTGCCATGCGCAGGTATTCGGCTACTGTCCAGTTGGTACTGGTTTGGGTAATGTTTTCTCTGTTGAGGAATTTTAACTTGGAAATATCATTTACATTGGTATCAAAGGCATGTACGGCTACAAAACCTCTGCGATGCTTGGGTATCCAACTGTATATGCGGTCAACAATTTGCGAACCTAAGCCGCCTAACCCGATGAGTATGGTTGGTACATTTGACATGGTTGATATGGGTTGTGTTGATTTAGATGGGTGTATAATAAAATTAGGAAGATGAAATAGGTTAAGGGTTGTTGGTAGCTTTTATAACTTTGAGCGTTTTTGAACCTTTTTGGTCTTTGATATGCAGCATATAAGTACCTTTAGCAACATTAGCCCACTCCGACAAGCGGATGCTGTAGGGCAAGTTTTGCCGGGCTTCAAACCGATAAGAGGCAATTAACTTACCACTCAAGTCATAAAGCTCAAAGTTTACCATTTCATTGCCGGTGGCATAATAAAAGATATTGGTTTCATGGTTAAACGGGTTAGGATAAACCATGGGCGACAGTTCTGCCGGCATCTGCAAAATGGGGTTGTTAGAAACCGTAAGCACGGCAGTGTAAAAATTGGGAAGCCCGTAACCTAACAAGGAATCGGGCGTGGCAAACTGACTGGCGCTTTGCTGTATTGCCTGCAAAATTTCCATATTGGTTTTCCCTCTGTTGGCTTGCCACAAGCAGGCAGCCAACCCGGTAATAATGGGCGCTGAATAGGAAGTGCCATTACCCTTTTCAACAGTGTTGAAGATATTTACATAAGCTGTTTTAAAGCCTTGTGCAGCCACATTGGGTTTAATTTGTCCATCGGAAGAAGGACCTTTGGAGCTAAAAAAGGCATATATTCCTAATGAATCTACTGCGCCTATGGTCATTACGCTATCGGCATCGGCGGGGGCGGTAATGTATTGCCACGCTTTATTGCCTTGGTTGCCTGCGCTGCACACTACCAGCATACCTTTGGAGGCAGCCAAATCGGCAGCGCGTGAAATGATGGCAGTATTGCCGTTCATATCGGTATAAGTATAGTTCATAGTTGTGTCGTCAAATTCGCTATAGCCCAGTGAGGTATTGATTACGTCAACACCTACGCTATCGGCAAATTCGGCAGCAGCGAGCCAGTTGTATTCTTCTATAATGGTTTCGGTAGGTGCATCTTCTGTTCTGAAAAGCCAAAACGACGCTTCGGGAGCCGCACCAACATAAGTGCCGGGTAAATTTCCGCCCGATATGGCAAAAACATGTGTTCCGTGTGTACTGCTTACAAATACATCGGAACCACCTGCCACAAAATCGCGGGTTCCTAATATGCGCCCATTTTCAAAATGTGACTGAAAAACGGTCATATTGTTCACGTTGGCAAAACCGGCATCCATAATGGCTATAACCATACCCTGCCCCTTGTAGCCTTGTGTATGGAGATAATCGCCGTGCAACATGCTGATTTGGTGGTAGGCATCGCCATAATACTCGTCGCTGCCATACACGTTAGATGATTGTGTTTTAGCTGCCGGTACGGAGGCATCAAACTTAGGGCGCGTACCCGGCGCTGCGCCGGGTTTAGATTTAGATACCCCCCGGGAATTAACTACAAAGGGTAAAGCCTGTACTGCCAGCAAAGTAGCCGAATCGGGAACGGTAATAACCGCTCCGTTCATCCATCGGGAAGTATATAAAACGGTAGCGCCTGCATCTTTTACCAACTGCACATAGGCGGGGTCAACCGGCAGGTCGTTTTCCAAAACAGGGATATTATAAGCCGCTCTTCGCTCTAATGTTTTGGCAGATAAGAAGGCGTAGGGTTGTGTTATAGTATAAGGCGTAGCAGCTTTATCTGTAAATGCTATCCAGTATTTTGTGTAAGGAAGTTGTGCCTGCAAAGCAGCGCTGAGAAAAAGCAGCAGGTAAACTATTTTTTTTGTTGTTGGCATAGGTTGCAGGGTTTTGCTGTTACAAGTTAGCGTATTAAAAGCAAAAAGAGCGCTTATGTTATAGGAAGAACAGAAACAGAACAGGTATAAGTTTCGGCTTTGGAGTAAATGTTACATTGCCCGATTTATCGGACTAAAATATACTTCACCATAAGTTCCAGTACTTGCGAATGGTTTTCTGATTTAGCTTCATTCATCAGTTTTCTGCCCTGAACAGGGTCGTGTGCGCCCCCACATTTACCATTGTAATACATAAACCCAAGGAAAAACTTAGCTTCGGTATCAAACTCGGAATTATACCGATATTTGTTTAATATCTTGAAACTTTCTACGTAATTGTGCAATTTAAACAAATCTTTACCCACTTTTATTTCGTTTCGGATAAAGTTAGAGTTGCCCTTAATCGGTTCTCGCTTTTCTGTTGCCTTATCCGTTATTGGAGGGGCGGTAGTGTCTAAACCTTCAAATAACTGGGTTGATTTTTCATTGATAAGTTTGGCTACGTCTTCGGAGGTATCGCGTTCGGGCGTAGTTTCGGGAGTGATTTGTAAAATGGTTGTTTTTGTACCTTCGTTTGCCACTTCATTTTTGGTAGTGGTTGGCTGTGTTATGACCTGTTGTTTGCCGTCTAAGATGTCGAGCAGGTCTTGGGCGCGCTGTGCCCTTTTAGAGGCATGTTTTACTAAACAAACCTTAATCATGGTGCGGTAAGGTTCGGGCACTAAATCGTAATCTATATTAAGGTCTTGAAAAAGGATATTGTTCAGAATTTGCTCGTAAGTTATACCCTTGGTACGGCTTCCGAAAGGCAGTTTGCCGGCAAACAGCTCATATAAAATGATACCGAATGACCACAAGTCGGCATTAGTGTCTATTTTTCCGTTAATGCCATATACTACCGGGGCAAACTGTTCGGGTGCCATGTACTCTACACTACCCAAAAGTTGAGAGGAAGCGCCTGCATCTTCCATGTCTATTTTTTTACTTATGCCAAAATCAGCAATTTTAGCAACTACTTGGTCATTGTAAGAAGAGAGGAGGATATTTTTGGGTTTTAAATCCCGATGTACGATATTGTGTTCATGCAGGTAATGCAATCCTTTTAAAATACCTTCAATAACGCCTTTTGCAACTTCATTGCTGCGGCGTTCTTTAAAAAATGTTCCAATATCGCCGGCATTGGCATACTCAATAATACCTACCTGAATGCGCTCGGTTTCGCCTAAAGCGTTTACTGATTGGATTATATCGGCATCATAGTATCGGATAAGATTAGGATGCACAATATCTTCCATGCGATTTATTTCATTGATGATATCATACTTATCAGAAGCTACACCCGAGTAAAACTTGAGAGCCACTATGCGGTTGCGTACTAAGTCTTCTGCCCGATATACTTTAGAAAAGCCTCCCTTTCCGATAAAATCTTTTGTGGAGTCGAATTTATAACGTTCTCTGAATTTCATTTTAGTTGTAAGTAACTTGCCCGATTAACTATGTTTAAAAAGGTGGGTTGTATGCACCGATTGAATTTTCGGGTAAAATTAAAAGATAAAAACCACAAAAATAAGCATTGGTTACAACATACCGCCGTTTTGGGCGTAAAAATAATAAACAACCATAGTCAGCAGCAATATCCACACTGCAAATGCCACCTTAATGATGTCTAATGCTTGGCGGGCACGCTTGCGCGGGTGATTGAGCCAAATGCCATACAACACAAAACCTATCAACGGAGTAAATACTACGCTGGCAACAAACAACAAACATTTAATTGTAAAATTTAGTTCACTTTCCAGTAGTGTTTCAATGGGCGGGGGCGTTGTGTTAGTGTTTGCTTGGGTTGGTTTTCCTTGTAAGATGTTTATAAGTTCTCTTGCATTTTGGGCTCGTAGGGTGGCTTTTTTTACCAAACAGCGCTTAACTATGGTGCGATATGGTTCTTCTATTTGGTTAATTTCTTCGGTAATGTCTTTTTGCATGATGTTAAACATTACCTGTTCATGGGTAGCGCCTGAGTTTCTGCCGCCAAAGGCAAGTTCGCCGGTAAACATTTCAAATACTATGATGCCAAAAGACCACAAATCAACATTAGTGCCTATTTGCCCGTTGATACCGTATTTTACCGAGTCAAACTGTTCGGGAGCCATGTATTCCATGGTGCCAAGCAGTTTAGAAGATTGTTCGCTGTAAGTGTTTAGGCGTTTTGCCAGTCCAAAATCGGCTATTTTAGGTATCCACTTCGCATTTTCTTTGTGCAGCAGCAGGTTTTGGGGTTTTATGTCGCGGTGTACAATGCCTTTTGCGTGCAAATAATCCAGCCCTTCTAAAATACCCTCTATTACCTTACCCAACAAATCAATATCTGGAAAAGTTTTCATAAACTCGTTCAGGTCGCCATTGTTTACATATTCCATTACTCCTATCTGTGCTTTGGCATTTTCATCAAACATAGTAGGGGCATCTAAAACCAAAGCATCATAATAACGCACCAAATTGGGGTGTTTAAAGGTCATGGCTTTTTTAATTTCTTCCATAACGCCATAACGCTCATTGGCATCTCCGTAAAAAAATTTAAGGGCTACATACCGGTTAAGCAACGTATCATAAGCCTTGTACACTCTGGAAAAGCCCCCTTCGCCAAGTTTATCTTTGGTTACATCGTATTGGTATCGTTGTCGGAATTCTTCTAAGGTCATGTGCCGGTTTTAAACTTGGTATTGCTGCAAAGGTAAGTCATAGGCGGCAAAAAAAAGCGTTTACCTTGTTACTTTGAAAGTAATTTAAGCAATTATTATTTAGGTGTTGTTTATGAGACACAAACAACAACACGGCAGGCAAATATATACCTAAGCTATCAGCAGCTATTGTGGAACGTACTCTAAAATGATGGCTTCTGAGCCTTCAAAATCTGATGACAAGTTGATTCTGCGGGTTTGTTTACCATCTGAAATGGATATGGCTGCGGTATTGGGTGGCTGTTCGCCTAAATTATGGGCGTGTAAAACCAGCGTATTTTGTCGGTTTATACCCAAGGTTAGTTTTATTGACTTCACCTTATTGACCAATGTATATTCCGACAAGATGCACTCTCCGTTTAGGTAAAGAGAAATTATATCGCCATCTTCGCGGCGGTCGTCCCATATATTTACCGTGATATTGGGTGAGGCTACGGTAAAATTAGCTTTTGAAATGATTGGGCGGTCATTTATTTTAGGAACTTCGGGCTGTGGAGGGGGCGGGGGCGGCGTATCTTCTACTACCGGCGGCGGGGGCGGGGGCATATCGGCTTTATCCGATATGCGCCATATAGACAAGTTTCTGTCGTAGCTGCCCGTAGCCAACAAATTGGGTGTTATAGGGTGAAAGGCAAAGGTGTTTACCTTAGTAACATGCTTGGTTACCTCAGTAAAACTGCCCGATTCAACGTTCCAAAGCCGGAATGCCGGTCCTAAATTACCACTTGCCAGCAGGGTGTTACTGGGGTTAAAGTGCAAATGGCTGTATCCTCTGTTGCCTGCGTCTATGGTTTTAATAAAGTTGCAGTAAGGATAATCCCAAAGCAAAATCAATCCTTTTTCGCACCACGCTGCCAGCGTTTTACCGTCTGGCGAAAAAACTATATCGTTGATGTAATCGGTTATTTTTTGCTCTATGGTTTTAATGAGTTTTCCGGTTTGAATATCTAAGAAGGATATGGCGTACCCGTTGGCAAAGGTAAGGTAACGACCGGTGTTGTCTAATCGGGCAATGGTAATGTCAAAATTACCTTCAAACAGGGTTTCTGTTTCGGTATCGGCGCTTTGTACTTTGCCTTTTTTTATTTTTTTGCTTTTTCCGCCAAAAAAAACAAACTCGTTATCGGGGCTGAAAACAACAAAGTAGGCTTCTTTAAACAGTGAGGTGGGCAATGCGTTTTGCCATGTTTTAACTGGCAATGCTATGCCGTCTGTTATTTGCCATAGTTTTACCGTTCCATCGTTTGAAGCGCTTGCTAACCATTTGCCGTCTGAGCTAAATTCTACATGGTTTACTACCCCAACATGTGCTTCTACAATGTTCAGGTTTTCGCCGGTTTGGGTGTTTACTACGGTTATGGTGCCATTTTGTAAACCGGCGGCTATTAAACTGCCTTGGGGGTTATAGGTGAGGTATTCAATTTTACCGGTTAGCGGATAGGTTTTTACCTGCTCCACCTCCAAGTTCTGGCTTACAACAGCCTGAGTTGCCAACAGCCATATTAAAGCGCTAAGTAAACTGTTGTAAAATAATTGTTTCATGGTTTTAACTGGGTTTTACATACAAACGCAAAAATCTGCGTGAAGGTACGCCATAAAACAAAAAGTTGCCCTAATAGGGGGCAACTTTGTAATGAAACAGTTAGTTTAGAGTGGTAAAACTGCGTGGCAGCGGTGCAAATATAGGGTCAATGTTCCAAAGTACGGTAAAAGATGTGTCTTTTTTTTGTAAAAAATAATCAACCGTTTCTTGGGTAGCTTTTACAAGTGAATTACCTCGCCATAGGCGGCAGCGGTGGCTTCCATTACTGCTTCCGACATGGTGGGGTGCGGGTGTACGGTTTTAATGATTTCATGCCCGGTGGTTTCTAATTTTCGGGCGGCTACTACTTCGGCTATCATTTCGGTAACGTTTGCGCCTATAAAGTGTGCGCCTAACCACTCGCCGTATTTAGCATCAAAAATTACCTTTACAAAACCCTCGCTATGTCCGGCGGCTTTTGCTTTGCCCGATGCGGTAAACGGAAACTTGCCTACTTTTACTTCATATCCCAGCTCGCGGGCTTTTTGTTCGGTAAGTCCTACTGAGGCTATTTCGGGCTGGCAGTAGGTGCAGCCGGGCAGGTTGCCATAATCTAAGGGTTCGGGGTTTAAGCCGGCAATGTTTTCTACACAAATGATGCCTTCTGCCGATGCTACGTGTGCCAATGCCGGACCTTTGATGATGTCGCCAATGGCATAAACGCCTTTTACGTTGGTTTGGTAGTATTCGTCAACCACTACAGTGCCTCTGTCGGTAGCTATGCCCAGCGCTTCCAATCCTATGTTTTCTATATTGGGTGTATAACCAACGGCTGAAAGTACCACATCGGCGGTTATTTGGCGTTTTTCTGTACCTTTAACGGTAAGATGAACCACACATTTATTGCCCGATGTGTCAACCGAATCGGCAGTAGTGCCGGTGAGTACTTCTATGCCCGATTTTTTGTATTGGCGTTCCAATTCTTTAGATACTTCTTCGTCTTCTACGGGCACTAATCGGGGCATAAATTCTACCAAAGTAACCTTAGTGCCAATAGAATTGTAAAAATAGGCAAACTCTACCCCTATAGCTCCTGCGCCCACAATGACCATGCTTTCGGGTTGGGTGGGCAGGCTCATGGCTTCGCGGTAGCCGATGATTTTTTTACCGTCTTGTGGCAAATTGGGCAATTGCCGAGAGCGTGCGCCGGTTGCCAAAATGATGTGTTTGGCGGTGTATTCGGTGCGCGTACCATCGGCAGCAGTTACGCTTACTTTGTTGGCAGTAACCAATTTGCCGATGCCCAAAATGGGGGTGATGTTGTTTTTTTTGAATAAAAAGGTAATGCCTTTGCTCATGCCGTTGGCTACTTCACGGCTTCGGGCTATCATTTTGGTAAAATCGGGCTTGGCGTTTTGAAGGCTGATGCCAAAGCTATCGGCATGTTTTACGTATTCAAACACTTGTGCGCTTTTTAGCAATGCCTTAGTGGGAATACAGCCCCAATTGAGGCAAATTCCGCCCAGCGACTCGCGCTCAACTACTGCTACTTTCATACCTAACTGCGATGCTCTAATGGCAGCTACATACCCGCCGGGTCCGCTGCCTATAACAATTACGTCAAATGAATTCATGGGTGTGGTTTGTTGATAGAAGTTGGAAAAGATGAAATCTTATTTTTCCGGCAAAAGTACAAAAATTTACCAAACTACCCTGAATAACGGCACAGAAAGGCAAACAAAAGGGTTACAAAACAGCATAAAAATCTTGGGTTAGTTGTTTACATTCGGGGGTAAACCGTGTGGGGTGTGCGCCGCCCATTACCAAGTTGTTGTGGAGGGTTTGGTGGGGCGGAAATTTGCCAAACTGCATGAGCCACCTTTTAGCAGGTTTATGGGCAAGGGTATGTATGGCTGTTATTTTGTGGCAGTAGAGTTTATGGGTTTCGGCAATTTGAATAAAGGTTAATGCTTGCGGGTGTGGTAAAATTAGGCAAAAGCACCCATCGGGATTTAAGTATTTGCCCGCACCTTGTGCAAGTTGTTGGTAGGTAAGGTGGTCGGTATGCCGGGCTTGGTTTCTGGTTTTACCGGTAGCGGGCAGGTGTTGTTCAAAATAGGGCGGATTAGATACAATGAGGTCAAAAAACGAAGGAAGGTTTTCGGATATTTGCAAATGTTGGTATTGGGTAAAATTGCCCGATACCACCCTTACCCTATGTTTCCATGGGCTTTCTGCCGCATTTTGTTGGGCTTGCGCTGCTGCTGCCGGGTCTATTTCTATGCCCCAAATTTGTGTATCATTGGGTGTGCGCTGTGCCAGCATAAGCGCTATTACTCCACTGCCTGTTCCTACATCTAACACGGTTTTGGAATTGGGCGGAATGGTTGCCCATGCGCCCAATAGTACCGCATCTGCGCCTACTTTCATGGCGCAGTGGTGGTGTGCTACGGAAAATTGCTTAAATTGGAAAACGTTTTTGTTCTCCATGCCGGTTTGGAAGGAGTTGCTTAAAAATCCATATTGGGTGGAAGTAGCCCTTCGGTTGCTTTTTGCATGTTGGCATCTAAGGTAACCTGAGCGGTATCTAAAACTCTGTTTACGGCTACGGTAAGGAGGTCTTCTATTTCTTCTTTATCGGCATTGGTGAGCAAATCGGGCGAAAGGGTAATGCTGATGATTTTTTTTGAAACGGTGGCTACTACTTTTACTGCTCCGTTGCCTGCTTCGGCTTCTACGGTTTCGTTTTCGGCTTGCTGACGCAAGTTGAGCATTTGGTTTTGCAGTTCTTGCATGCCTTTCATTAAATCATTTAAATCCATAAGGCTGTGTTTTGGGGAGATGAAAATTTAAATTGCTATGGACGGAGTGTAGTTACATTTTCTACATAAGCTACGCCAAGTTGATTTTCTACTATTTTTATTGCAGTTGACATGGTAATTGAGTGCATAAAAGCATGATGTGTAGTTAAAATTGCATCTTGCAAGTCATTGTCCATTTCCATATCTACAATTTCAAGTCCAGCCGATTTACATTCACTTAACGAGATATGCCGGGCATGACTTTTTTGTATTGAGTGGTTAGCAAATACATCTAAAATTCCCCCTATTTTTTGGGGATTATTCTTACACATGTTTTTAGCAAGAGCCTCTTTGGCTATTTTAGCTGCCCATTCAATTGATTGTTTACAAGCAATTAGAAAAGTAGGGTGATATTTTGAAATAATAGTTTGCCACAAAATAGCAGAATGAGGATTTTGCTTTATTTCTCTCTTGGCTTGCTCAAACTCGTCAAGAACAGCCTGACACGCCACACCTCCGATTTGAGGGTCAATAGGTCCTAAATTAGATTGTTTTCCCATCATAATTTGGCGACAAGCAAGTGCAATCATGGTACCTCCCGACATACAAATTTGTGGAATTATTGCTCTTACATTGCCATTAAACATACTTATTATGTAGTCAATTATAGATTCGGTAGCAGCAACATCTCCGCCAGGTGTGTGTAAAATCAAATCCAATCCCTTTGCCCTATCTAAACCATGTATGTTGGTCATAAAGGCTGTTTTGTCTTTGTCGTTTATGCTTGCATCTACATAACCGGGTTTTTGAAGCCAACCAGAGTAATAAGCTATTGCATTTCTTCCTGTTATTTCAGAAACTTGTGTTAAATATTTTCTTCTGACAGTATCTAAAGCTAAAGGGTCTTGAGCTAAACGAGCTCTATTTATTTCGTCTAATACTTGATTCCAATTAGGCATCTACCATGTTTTCGTTTAATTCATTTATGAATACTGTTTTGTTTGATGTTATTGTCTGAGCATTCCTTTTGTAAAGCGAAAAAAATTCAAAATTTTGTTCCACATCTACAATGTCCTTTGATATTACAATGTGTTTCAAGTTAATATCGGGGGAAACTATTCCATAATAATCCCGAATCAACTGTTTTTGTTTTTTCTTAGCTTTTCGTTTGCTTAACATTTTGAAGTAGGTTTATTTGGTTAATTTGAAAGGAAGATTGCGCAAATTTACATTTTCTTTTCAGAAAAAACGCTCTTTTGACTAAATAGTTGCCAAAACTGCTTAGTTGCAACCCGTAATGCCGCTACTTATACTTATATCATTATACCTCAAAACAGTATCTGCTATGAGAGTAAAGTTAAACAAAGTGCAGAAACGGAGTAAAGTATTTCGTTTCTGCACTTTGAAAAAAATAAATGGAATAGCAATAAAACCCGATGCTGGGTTTACCACATGGTAAATGAGGTAGCGGTTTGCAGCATTTTACCCAGTTGTCGACTTTGCTTTTTGTTTCGGGGCATGGGTGAGCCGCCTGCTTGGTCTTCTTTGAGGTATTGCTCAAGGGTGGTGGGAGCAATGGGCAAGAGGTTTTCTGCTTTGAGCATATCGTTTATGCCTGTTACTTCGCCGGCAAGGGTTTTTTCTAACATGCCCTTTACCTCTTCTATTTCGCTGGCAATAGAGGTGATGCGCTCCATTTGCGATTGGGTAGGTTTACCATCATAACCGCTTATGGCGCTGTACAATTCACTTAGTTTTTCGCGCAGGCGGATTTCGCCGGTAATGCCGGTAGATTTGGTGGTTGACATGAGTTCTTTGCGGTGCTTGTCCATTTTTTCCGATAGTTGGGTTAAGCCGGTTTTGAGGTTGTTGTCTTTGGCTTTTTCGGCGCGGTCTTTTGCTTGCTCCATAATATCGGTTACTTGTCGGGCAATAAACGATAGGTTTTCCAACATATCGTATGTGCGGTTGGTGGCGTCTAATTGTGCTTTTCGGTCGGCAACTGAGTGCATAGAGTTTTGGTCAAATTCTATGCGCATTTTGGTTTGGTAGGTTTGGTCGCCTTTTACCAATTTAATGGTGTATTCTCCGGTGGGCAAACTGGGTCCAAAGGCAGCCTGAAAATCGAGGCTTTGCGAGGCGGGCACTTTTGGCGGTTTGCGGCGGGTGTTCCAGCGCACGCGGTTAATGCCTTTTCGCTTGCCGGCGGGTAGTTGAGAGAGTTTTTCGCCTTTATCGTTGTAAATTTCGAGGAACATATCGCCAAAAACGTGTCGTTTTTTAAGGTAGTAGGTAATATTGGCGCTTTGCGAGGGGTTTCTGCCTACAAATTCTTGGTCGCCGGCAAATGCTTGCATACTCCCGGGGGTGCGTATGATGTAGGGTTCGTGTTCAAAAAATGCTGCTTCCTGGTCTAACATTTGGGCGTTTATCTGGCGCAGCAATCCTATGTTGTCTATAATAAAAACGCCTCTGCCATGGGTAGCTACCACCAAATCGTGTTCGGTTGGGTGAATAACCATGTCATATACCGGCACTTGGGGAAAGTTTCCTTTAAAGCGCACCCAGTTTGCGCCGCCGTCTATGCTAAGGTATAAGCCCATTTCTGTTCCTACAAAGAGCAGGTTTTTGTTTACCAAATCTTCGCGAATAACCCGACAAAAAGTGGGGATTTTATCGGAAGCTATTGAAACCCATGTTTTGCCGTAATCGGTGGTTTTGTAGATGTAGGGTTTCATATCGCCTTGGGTATGACCGTCAAAAACAGCATAGGCAGTGGCTTTGTCGAAATGGCCGGCTTCTACATAAGATGCCCAAGTATGTGCGGGCAATCCTTGTATGTTTGGGGTGGTATTTGTCCAGTTTTTACCGCCATCGGTAGTTACTTGTAGGTTGCCGTCATCGGTTCCTGCCCAAATGATGTTGGCATCAAGGGGCGATTCGCTGATGGTGAAAATGGTGCAATGGTTTTCGGCAGTAGAATTATCAACGGTTATGCCGCCCGATTTTTCCTGTTGTTGTTTTTCGGGGTCATTGGTGGTAAGGTCGGGCGATATTTTTTCCCATGTATCGCCTTTATCTTTTGATCGGTACAAAAATTGCGCTCCTACATATAAATTACCGCTTTTAGCGCCAAAGGTGTAGGGTGTGTTCCAATTGAAGCGGAGTTTGTCTTTTGCCGATTGTGGGAATGGGCGGATTTGTTTGAACTCGCCTGTTTTTTTGTAGTATCGCACAATGTTACCGCCTTGCCATTGCCAGTATAAGATGTTTTCGTCTTGGTTATCGGGAAAAGCGTTAAAGCCATCGCCAAACCCGATGCTTTTCCATGCGGCGTTGGTAATGCCGCCTGTGCTTTGTGAGGGCGCCATCCACGAGCCGTTGTCTTGCAAACCGCCGTAAACGTTGTAGGGTTTTTGGCTGTCAATAGCTACATGATAGAATTGGGAAACGGGGAGGTTTTGAAGAAAAACCCAGGTATTTCCTTTGTCGTGCGAAACATACACGCCGCCATCGGTGCCGAGGTACATGAAATTAGGGTTGGCTGCCGAAATCCAAAAAGCGTGTAAATCAACATGATAGTTACCACCTTCTACCGATGGGCTTGAAAAGGTATTTCCTGCATCGGAACTAACCTGAAGCATGAAGCCGGGTTTATAGATGCGGTTGGGGTCTTTGGGGTCGGCAAGGAGGTTGGAAAAATAAAAGGGGCGCTCGCCCACTGCTGGGCTGTTGTTGGTCATTTTCCAGGTTTTACCGTCGTCATCGGAGCGGTAGAGGGCGGTTTTTTCGGTTTCTATGAGAACATAGGTGTAATACGGCGCAACGGGCGAAATGGCAAGGGCAATGCGCCCCATTTCCGTTTCGGGCAAACCGTTTTTGGTGAGTTTGTTCCATGTTTTTCCGCCGTCAACAGATTTGTATAAGCCACTGCCCTTACCTCCTGAGCGAAAAGTATGAGGCTGTCGGCGGTGGTCCCACATGGCGGCATAGAGTATATTAGGGTTTTGCGGGTGCATGATAAGGTCGGCACAACCGGTGTTTTCGTCCACAAAAAGGGTTCGGTTCCAGGTTTTACCGCCATCTGTGGTTTGGTAAACGCCTCTTTCTGGGTTGGGGCTCCACAATTGCCCTTGTGCGGCTACAAAAACTACATCGGGATTTTGTGGGTGAATGATGATGCGAGCAATGCGCTCAGAATTGGGTAAGCCTTTAAATTCCCAAGTTTCGCCGGCGTTGGTAGTACGGTAAACGCCTTTACCTATGGAGGTGCTGTTTCTTGTCCAGGGTTCGCCGGTGCCTACCCAAACGGTATCGGGTCTTTTTTGGTCTATGGTAATGGCTCCTATTGATTGTGGGTGTTCTTCAAAAACGGGTTTAAAGGTGGTTCCGCCGTTTTTTGATTTCCAAACACCGCCGCTTGCTGCGCCTACATAAATTAAACGGGGGTCGGCTTGGCTGGCATCAAGTGCGGCAATACGTCCGCTCATGGCGGCAGGACCTATGTGGCGGGCTTCAATAGCGCCAAAGGTGTTTTCGTCTATTTCGGTGGTGGCGGGGTTTTGGGCGTGGGCGTTTTGCCAGCCGGAAAGGCTTAAAATTAGCAACAGCGCCATACTGTAAATATGGATATTTGTGTTCATTATTTTTGGTTAGGTGTTTTTAGTGGTGAAAGATGTATGGCTTAATGGGTAAAAAAAACCTCACGGGTTTGGCAACCGCATGAGGTTTTTTGTGCAAGTTATATAGTGATTACTTTTTTCCTTTTTTACCCTTTTTGGTTTTTTCGGGTTTAGCTTTTTCTTTTTCGGCAGGTTTTTTTCCTGATTCGGCAGCGGGGGCACCTCCGGGCATGTTAAATTTAGCATCGTCCACGTCAAGGTTTAGTTTTACGTCTTCTATCACTACGGTAGAAACAACCTGCCCTTGCATTTTGGTTTCCATGTTAAAGGGGAAGAGCATATTTTCTACTTTTTTATAGTTGCCCATATAGGTTTCTGATTCCATGTCGTTGCCTTGTATTTTCACCTTAGATACTGCTTTGAGCAGTACGTAGCTGTCGGCATCAATAAAGTAGGTAAAATGTTCGCCTTCTTGGTTGGTTAATCTTACTTTCCAAACTTTAGAGCCTTCCATTTCTTCGGCTCCCATTAGTTCAGCTTTGTAACCTTTTTCGGCGTAGTTATAGAGTGTGCCGTCCATATCGGCTTGCATTTTGGTGCTTCGGATTTCATCGGCGGTCATTGCTTGCGGGTCGGGGCTGCCCATAAAAGGGTTAATGCGCCAGCCTTTGCTGCCATCAAAAGCCTCAATAAATTTTTGTCCCTGAAAACTGCTTTCGGTAATCATTTTACCGGGGCGTTTTTGGGTCATGGTCATGGGTATTTCTAACATACCGCCCTGAACAATAACTTTGCCGCTAAACTGTACGCTTTGGAGTTTTAGCATTTGTTCTTGCCCAATTGCTTCAAAATGGGCTTTTAAAATGTCGTCGAGCGATTGTGCCTGTGCAGTGATGCTAAAAGCAGTAAATACTACAAAAAGCAAAAAAAATGCAAACTTTTTCATGTGTTGTTGCTGAATGGTTTGTGTGTGAATAATTGATTCTTTACAATGCTCCTATTTGTATGGGGCAGTATGTAAAAACTTACAAGGGTGTGCAAAAAAAGGTTTATGGAGCTATGCTGAATCTTCCGGTTTCGGACCATGCGCTTTGGTAGGCGTTGTTTACGGCTTTTACGCGCCAGTAGTAGGTAGCGCCGGTGTTAAATTGTTGTATGGTACGGGTGGGCAATGCTATGTTGATATTGCTGTAAACATTGCCTGCAAAATTGGGTGTGGTAGCTATTTGGAGATGATAGGTGGCTGCGCCCGGAACAGATTCCCATGTAAAGGTTTGGGTGTTGCCTTGTAAAACGCTTTCTTGCTGGGGGCTGATGAGCTTGGGTGCAATGAGCATGGTTTCGGGCTGGCAGTTGTAAAGAACGGCGGCGTTTACGCTAAATGGGTGTATTGCCGACCAAGCCGATGCGGTTTGTGCCTGATTGATAGCGCTTAACCGAGCGTAGTACTGCCCCCCTTGGTTAAGGGTTATGAGTATTTGAGAGGCATCATAAACGGTTGTTTGTAAAATAATTGACCCTCCGTAAGAAAAAAGGTTATCGGTGGCAACTTGCAGGGTGTATGCTTGGGCATTGTTTACGGTATTCCACTTTATGAGTATGCAGTTGGTTTGCTGGCTGCCTTGGGGTGGGTAGGTGATAACGGGGGGCAAAAGGGTTTGGTTATCGGGGTTGATGGTTTCTTCTTTTTGGCATGAGGTTAGCATTGCCCCTGTAATAAGGACAAGCAATAAATATGCACAATATAACCGAAGGTTTGTAAAGATGAACGACATGGATAATTGCTGCAAGTTTTTGACCCGATGAAACGGCTGACAAACAATAACAACAAAACTAAAAAGAATCTTTGTTACTGATTATTGTAGTGTTCAATAGCTTTAACCATGTAATCGTTGTAAAAGTTTGTAGCAGCCATTTTATGGGGGCGCAGTATGTTTTGGGCTCCAAGGCTTTGGAGCAGGTGGTAATCGCGGTCGTTGGTGGCAGTAACAAAAATTTCACCGGTGTAGTTTTCTTGTTTTAGAGAGGCAAGCAAATGTTTGGTTATAGTCAAATCGGGCACGGTGCTAATTATAAATCGGGCTTTTTGATAGGGTATTTGGGTTAAAAACTCGGGGTCTTCTATATCTCCGTAAATAAAATTTTTACCCTCCTGTTCCCATTTTTTAAGTATGGTAGGGTCAAAATCTACACCCAAGTAACTTATATGGGGGTGTTCATTTAGCATTTGGGCAAGTCTGTTGCCAAATCTGCCCAAACCTATAATGATTACGTCATAGTTTTTGGTGGTTGTGTTTTGCTGTGCGTCTTCGCGGTGGGCTATTTTGCGTTCAAAAATGCCGAGTACCGGCGAAAGATACCGGTAAATATCGGCGGCATAAATGATGAGGTAGGTAGAAAGACCTATGGTAATTAACCCTACTAAGGTAATAAGCCCTACGGTTTCTTCGGTTATATGCCCTACTGCCAAACCCAATCCGGCAAAAATGAGCGAAAATTCACTAATTTGGGCTACGGTTAAGCCGGCTAAAAAGGAGGTTCTTTTTCGGTAGCCCATGTAACCCATAATAATAAGTACAATTATAGGATTGCCTACTAACACAAATACCGAAAAAATGAGGGCTGCGGGTACTTGCGCGCCTATAACTGTCATGTTTAAGGTGGCTCCTAAATGCACAAAAAAGAACAGTAATAAAAAATCGCGCAAACTGACTAAACGGCTGCTGATGGTTTCTTTAAAATGTGATGTGGCAAGGCTTACACCGGCTAAAAATGCGCCCACCTCTCCACTAAATCCTATTACCTCACAAAATGCGGCAAATGCTACTGCCCATGCTATGGCAAATAGGGTGAGTAATTCTTGCGATTTGGCTAAAAATGCACTTAACTTGGGAATTATAAACCGCATAGAGAACAAGGTAAAGGCTACTAACATGACCCCGATGACCAAAATACGCAGTACATCTGCCATAAGTGTTTCGCCACCGGACTGACTAATGGCAGACAAGATAATCATGACCATGATTACCACAATATCCTGCACTATCAGAAACCCGATAGCTATTTGACCATGCAGCGAGTCTATTTCTTTTTTATCTGAAAGCAGCTTTACAATAATAATGGTGCTGGAAAAGGTTAGCGCAACAGCTATGTAAAAACTGTGTAATGCGCTAAAACCCAGTAATATACCAATAAAATAACCTATTACGGAGGTAAAAAATACTTGCCCTAAACCGGTTAGCAGCGCCACTTTGCCCAATGTTTTTATGATGCGCAAATCGAGCTTTAAACCCACTATGAACAATAGTATTACGATGCCAATTTCTGCCAATAGGTGGATACTGTCTTTTGACTTAACAATGTTTAAACCCGATGGTCCCAACAGTATGCCCAAGGCTATAAACATTACTATTAAGGGCTGCCTAAGCAACTGGCCAACAGCGCCTAAAAGAGCGGCTGCTGCTATGATAGCGGTAAACTCATAAAAAGGGTTTTCTGAAATAACCGTTGTCCAGCTCATAGGTATTAAGAGGATAAAACAATTAAAGGAATAGAGCCGTGATACACTAACTCGTTTATCATAAAACTGCGAAACAGGGTATCGGTAAATGTGCGCGACCCTTGTTGAACAACTAAGTAGGTATGTGGTTGCAGCTCCATAAAGTTTTTTAGTGTTTCAAAGGCATTATTGGCGGTAAAAACCTGCGTTTGGGGGTTGTATTGGGCGTATTCATGGGCAAAATTGGTTAAAAACTGCCGAGCTTCGGGCTCTTCGGTGGCATCTTGTATAATAGTGAGCAATACTAACTCCGAAAAAAACGAAGATAAGTTTTGTAATATGCCGTTTAGCTGCTCTTTGTTTATGGGGTATTTACTGCTTACCGCCACTGCCAACCTTTTGGGCAGGGCTACCTCTTGCTGCAAGGGCATGGCAATGGTGAGCAAATCTGATTCGTCAACTATTTTAATGGCAGTGCTGCCTATAAACAACTGTTTGAGCAAACCGGTGCCCTTTAACCCCACTAAAACCCAGTTAAAATAATTATTGTTGCTAAGCCCGTGCAAAACAGGGAGCAGGTTTTGCTCGGTAATAATGTAGGAGGCTTTGTGGTTAAAATGACCGTGTAAAAGGTGGTGAAACTGCTCTAAGGCTTCCTTTTTTTCGGCATGTATTATCTGGTTTCGGCTGTTTATATCTGCCATAGCCGGCGCTAAACCCGCTATCTGGTGCACAAAAACCACTTCGGCTTGCAGTTTGCCGGCAAACAAATTTGCCAACTTTACCAAAGTATCTGAATACTCCGAAAAATCTACCAGTACAATAAGTCGGTTAATTAGATTCATGGTGAGTGGGGTATTAGTGTATGAATAATTCTGGTGGTCTTTGGTGAAATGGAGTGTTTTATAGGGGCAACACTTTGTAGGGTTGGGGGAGATGGGCAATTTATATACTTAAAATACTATATGCTTTCAAAACCTATAATATTTAACTAAAATTCTCCCTATACCATACTACACCAAAAAGCTAAAAAGGTTGTAGTTATCATTAACCACAATATATTCATACCCATGCTGTTCCATTCTTTCAACAAGTGGCGTGTAATCTTCCTTATTTTTCAGTTCAATGCCCACCATAGCCGGGCCCGTATTGCGGTTATGTTTTTTAGTGTATTCAAAATCGGTAATTTCGTCATCATTACCCAGCACATTATCCAAAAAATCGCGAAGCGCACCTGCGCGTTGCGGAAACTTAATGATAAAATAGTGTTTTAGCCCTTCATAAATGAGCGACCGGTCTTTAATTTCGGGCATTCGTTCTATATCATTGTTACCCCCGCTAACAATACATACTACATTTTTACCCTTAATTTGAGCGCGGTAAAAATCTAAAGCTGCTATTGATAAAGCCCCCGCCGGTTCTACCACAATAGCGTCATCGTTATACAAACTAAGTATGTAAGTACAAATTTTACCTTCGGGTACCAACACCAAATCGTCTAAAATTTTTTTACAAATAGCTAAGTTAATCTCCCCCACCCTTCGCACCGCCGCACCATCAACAAACGTATCAATGGTATCCAAAATAACCACCTTATCCTCCTCCAAAGCCCGTTTCATAGCCGGCGCGCCTGCCGGTTCTACGCCTATAATTTGTGTATCGGGACTAAGGCGTTTAACATAACTGCCCACGCCGGCGCTTAATCCGCCTCCGCCTATCGGCACAAAAAGGTAATCTATATGACCCTTAAACTGCTTTAAAATTTCTACCCCCACCGTACCCTGACCCTCCACTATAAGCGGATGCTCAAACGGCGGAACCAGCGTTTTACCGTTTTTACTGCTATAATCAAACGCCTCAGCATTAGCAGCATCAAACGTATCGCCACACAAAACCACCTCCACATATTGTTTACCCAACAACTCTACGCGCTTAATTTTTTGTTTGGGCGTAGTAGTAGGCATATAAATTTTGCCATTTATACCCAATAACTGACAGCTATAAGCCACCCCCTGAGCATGGTTTCCGGCGCTGGCACACACAATGCCCTTTTTTGCCTGCTCCGGCGGCAACTGCGAAATAAGGTTATACGCCCCTCTAATTTTATACGACCTAACAACCTGCAAATCTTCGCGTTTCAAAAAAATGTTTGCCCCGTATTTTTCCGACAAATTGCGGTTATGCTGAATAGGCGTTTCGGCAGCAACACCGTTTAGCCTATAACTTGCCTTAATAATGTTTTCTACTTGTACCGATGTTGTAACAGACATAATTAAAAATTAGAACGATAACAAAACTGAAACCAAAACAAAATAACCCGATGTGCCCACACTACTCCACACAAACCCGGCACAACCTACCCAATTTTTCCGGCACAAAAACCCATAAAACCACCCGCCCGCCACACCAAGCACTTAACCCTGCCCACTAAAATACCTGCCGTAATGAAGGCTCAATATGTAAGACTTGTTTTGTTTTATACTTAGCTGTAGCCATCTTCAAAAATTCTTCCTTTGTTTATAGTAGTTTTTGTTTTTACGGTGCAAGTTAATACTTTTTTTGTACCACAATTTGGTTTGCGTCCAACAATGAACTGTTTGAATTATCCTATTCGGCAAGTTTATATTATTAATACATTATATCCATATTTTAAGTTTTTAATAAGATTGGTGCATTTTAAAAATAATTATAAGGTTACAAAATCTTATTTTGTATCTACTTGGGTTGTGCTCACAAAGCAAGTTCATATATTTGCAGGCTAATTGTTAAGATTCCACACAAAGTAAACAAAGACTTTGCGTTGTTTGCAGTTAAAAAATTGGCGCTCTATTTTTCACTCAATTAAGCGCTATTTACGTCTTGCAGCTTTCTGCCAACCTATGCAGCACCACATTCCAGGCTTGGTTAAAGTATTGGTAAACAGGCAGCCAAAGCGGGTCTTGCGGCCAGCCTAAATGGGTTAGCAATACGCGTGTTTGGTTAGGCTCTACACGCTCAAACAATACCACCACCCAGGTTTTGTATGCCGATGCCCTTACCTGTTCAAAATGTGGCGGGGCATTCCAGCTAAACGAAAGCATTTGGTGGGGCAGGTAAGATAAAACCTTGCAACCTTCTGAGCCTCGCAAACCGGCAGGGTTATCTATCAAAAAATAAATTTCAAAAGCGCCGCCGGGTGTAAGCTCAATATGGTTGTCATTGCCAAAAAAGGTAAGCAATCCTTGGTGGGTAGTCCATTTTTGCCACATGGTAACAAGGTTGCAGGGCGCTGTAATGGTTTTATGAATTTGCATAAAAAGTGGTGTTAGGGTTGCATAGTTACGTTTATTGCCCTGGTGCCGGCATAAAACTATGGGGCAGGGCTTCTTGCATGTGAATTTTAAAATGTTGGGGGCAGGTGCCGGCTTGCAGCAGGCAGCCGGGGGCAATGGGGGGGTAAATTTCGTCGTATCGCCTTATTTCGCTCATACTTATGCGGCGGTAAATATGTGCTCTACTTATTAGTTTTGGGTTGGCAAGCCCTGCTGCCGCCATTAGCTCCACAAAACTCTCTACCGTTTTTTGGTGAAACTTAGCCACGCGCGTTTTTTTATCGGCAACCACTAACCCTTTTACCAACTCCGGGTCTTGGGTAGCCACACCGGTGGGGCAGGTATTAAGGTTGCACTGCAAAGCCTGTATGCAGCCTAAGGCAAGCATCATGGCGCGGGCGCAATTGCAGGCATCGGCTCCCAGCGCCATAGCTCTGAAAATATGGAAACCGTTGGCAATTTTACCCGATGCAATAATTTTAATGTGTTGCCTAAGGTTAAACCCTGTAAGTGCATCATGCACAAAAGCCAATCCTTCTTTAAAAGGCATACCCACATAGTTAGAAAACTCAAGGGGCGCGGCACCGGTGCCGCCCTCACCGCCGTCAACGGTAATAAAATCGGGCAAAATACCGGTTTTAACCATGGCTTTGCAAATTGCCAAAAATTCGCTTTTAATGCCCACGCAAAGTTTAAACCCAATAGGCTTACCGCCCGATAACCGGCGGAGTTGTTCAATAAATTGCAGCAGTTCAATGGGGTTGGTAAAAGCCGTATGGTAGGGAGGCGAAAAAACAGTAGTATGTGGCTCCACGTTTCTGATGGCGGCAATTTCGGGCGTATTTTTAGCGGCGGGCAATATACCGCCATGCCCCGGTTTTGCCCCTTGCGATAGTTTTATTTCTATCATTTTTACGTTGGGCAGGGCAGCTTTTTGGGCAAACAGTTCGGGGCTAAACTTTCCGTCTTTGGTTCGGCAGCCAAAATAACCGGTGCCTATTTGGTAAATTAAATCGCCGCCCTCCGTTAAGTGGTGCAAGCTAATGCCGCCCTCACCTGTGTTGTGTGCAAAACTGCCCATTTTTGCCCCGCCATTGAGCGCCAAAACCGCATTGGTACTCAGCGACCCAAAACTCATGGCAGATACGTTTAACACACTTGCGCTGTAAGGTTGTTTACACTGCGCCGAGCCTATGGTTATGCGGGGGCTTTGGTCTAAGTGGTGGGCATTAAGGGCTGCTATGGAGTGGTTTAGCCATTCGTACCCCTCGTCATACACGTTTAGTTGTGTACCAAAGGGGGCAGTATCGGTTATGCCTTTTGCGCGGGTATAGGCAAGGGTACGTATGGTGCGGTCATAAGGTCGTCCGTCTATGTCTGATTCTACAAAGTATTGGTAAATTTTGGGGCGCAATTCTTCCATAAAATACCGTCCTCTGCCAAAAATGGGGTAATTGCGCATAATAGCATGTTTGCTCTGAAACATATCATAAAACCCCAGAGCAATAATAGGTATCAGCACAATAAGGACATACAACGCCGCCACCGACCAATAATAGGCAGCTAACCCCACTAATAACAACGACAAAACAGAAAAAGCGGTAAATTCGTTTCGCATAAGGGTAAAAGTAAAACCGGTATTTTAAAGGGGCTAAAATACCGGTTTTACAGCGAAATTATGTTTTTAAGGTCTGTTTTTTACCCAAAAACCGCACACTTATCATATTTGCCAAGCAAAACCCCCAATTGCGCTAAGCAAATACCGGAGCTGCTGGTATATTTGTTGCCTACCGCACCACCGGCACTTTTTGGGTAACTATACCTTGTGGTGTGTTAATTTGCAAAAGATACAAGCCGGGTGCAAGCAGGCGGGTATCAATGGTAATAACGGGGCTAAAAGGTTCGGGCATAATAGTTTGCAACAGTTTACCTTGGTTGCTAAATAATGATACAGCGGTTACCTGTTTACCGGCGGTATTAAGGTTAAGCTGGTTAGATGCAGGCACGGGGTAAAGGGTAAACGGTGGCAGCTCGGGGTTTTGTTTAGGTTGCTGACTAAGAACCAAGCCCACTTGCCCGTCTATCGTATTTACGCTAATGCGGTTGCCGGTGGGCGAGGTGGCAGTTACCCCTGTAAGGCTAATGGTAAGGTTTTCTTCGGTAGTTTTACCTGCAAGCACATCTTCCATTACAAAACTAATAACGCCCACAATGCCGTTTCCGGTGGCAAATTCTGAGTTGGTTCGGGTTATGGCGGCTTCTAAAGCGCCGTTTACCACCCTCTGAACAGTTATGGTATTAGCGCCGTCGTTAAAAAACGAAATCGGGAAATTAACGCCCACAGTTCCTGCTACGGGTATAATGTTATAGTTAATGCCAAAAGCCAGTCCGTATAAATTGGCATCGCCGGCAAGTCCGTTTACTACTATATTAGCCGTAACAGTATCTCCAATAGCCACACTTTCATTCAAAATCTGAACCGACAGACTTATGTTATTTGCCTCATAAGGCAGCGCCGGTATGGTACTTACCGTATGGGTTAAGCCATAATTAAGCTCAATAGCCGCTACATCGGCATTATTAATAAAGCCATCGCCGTTACAGTCGGCAAATTTATGGTTCAGCGCGCCCGCCCCAAAAGCGCCGGGCCAATCTTCCGATTCATGCCCTTCCCATAAGGTAGAAGTATCAGAGCGCGGCATACCATAAGCGCCATAAGCTATGCCTATGGGCAGTAAATCCCAAACGTTGGTAATGCCGTCATTATTCACATCGCCGGGCCACACGCAGTTATCACATTCATCTTCCATAAACAGCAAAAAAACCGAAGCCACATTAGTAGCGGCAGTGGTAACCCCGCCATTTTGGTCAAAAGAAGTTGCTGATACAAAGATATAGTCAAACCTATCCTCATAAACCAGCGTACCAAACCCGGCAAAAGGTGTGTAAATAAGGCAATTACAATTGAGGTTAGTTTCTAAAATGCCACGCGTGGGGGGCAGGGTAATAACCACCTCGGCTATGCTTAAATCTGCGCCCAAATCGTTTGCCAGTACATGCAGTTCATTGCTTTGGTTGGCATAAACATAAATAGTATCATTCATGGCAACCCGCTGGGCAGCCGCATACCGAAAAGTAAGCAGTAGCAAAAAAAACAAGCAAAAACGAACAGAAAGATAACTTTTCATGGTTGAAGTGGCAAGGGTTGGTGGATGGGTGTAGGAAATGCCATTGCAAAGGTACAACTAAAAAACCGGCGTTTTTAGTACAATTTTAGAGAGTTTCCAAACATTTTGGGGCGCTTCTCAATTTATTTTACCTTTTGCAATTTACGCAAAGGCTTTATTTACAAGCGTTTGAGAACAAAAATGAATAAAACCGGCAAATTTAATCGGGTAAATTTCCAAGAAAAACTGCAATTTTACCCCCGTTATAGTTGTCAGTTTACCTAAAAACACATTTATTGAACCTTACTTTTTGATGACACTAAAACGAGCAATGTTTTAAAACGGTTGCATTGAAGCCTAACTTTTATGGAAAACAGTAAACTTATCAGTATTTTGCGTTGCTTAAACAGCAAACAAATTAAACAGTTTGCCGATTTTGTGCGCTCTCCCTATTTCAATAAAAAGGAAGAAGTGGTTAAACTGTATGAAACCCTCTCCCGATACTACCCCCAATTTGATGCCGCCGCGGTTGATAAAGAACGCATCTTTGCTGCCACTTTTCCACATACGCCCTATGACGAGAAAGAGCTGGGCTATTGGATGAGTGATTTGGTAAAACTATTAGAGCAATTTATAGTGGTAGAAGAAACTTTTCAGCAACCGGCCGAGCAGTTTCCGCACCTGTTTAAGTTTTACCTCCGCTGGAACCTTGAAAAACCCTTTCTTAAAACCCTCCGCGATGCAACCGCCTATTTAGAAAGCCTATCAAGACAAGACACCGAATACTACCACAATGAGTTGATTATTAAGGAGCAGGAAATGGCTTTTTTTGACAAACAAAAAAAACATACCCACCACCAATCGCTTACCGAAGCCGTAGAAAGTTTAGACATTTACTACCTTACCCGAAAACTGCAATACTCCTGCGAAATGCTGAACCGGCAAAATATGTTGAGTTCTGAGTATGAGTTAAACATGGTAGAAGAAATTTTACAATACTTAGAAAAAGCGCCGCATAACCACGTGCCGCCCGTAGCTATTTACCGCTCCATACTGCTCTGCCTTATGCAGCCCAATGTAGAACAACATTTTGCCAACCTAAAATTTTTGCTCAACGAATACAGCCATAAATTTCTTCCCGAAGAAGCCCGAAATATGTACCTCTATGCCATAAACTACTGTGTAAACAAAATTAACCGAGGCAACCCCTCCTACAATGCCGAGCTTTTTGAGCTGTACCAAACCTTAATCCATAACCGCATCATTTTTGAAGGTAAATACCTGTCGCCATGGACATACCGCAACATAGTGGTTTTAGGCATTAAAAACGAAGCCTATGAATGGACCGAAACATTTATTCACCAATACCACCCCGATTTAGCTAAACAGTTCAGAGAAAATGCCTATAACTACAACCTTGCCTACCTCTATTTTTCCCGAAAACAATACGCCAAAGCCCAAAAACTGCTCAGCGAAATGGTTTTTGATGATGTGTTCTATAACATAGAATCTAAATCGCTGCTGATGCGCCTGTTTTATGAAGAAAAAGAAACCGAACCGCTGCTGGCTTTATGTGAGGCTTTCAAAATTTTTCTGAAACGCAACAAACTAATTGCCGATAACAAACGAGAAATTTACCTCAACTTTATAAAATATGTATCTAAGTTGGTAAAAATTCCAAAAGGTAGAAAAGACCAACTCCAAGAGCTGCTTCAACAAATAGCCAACAACCGGCAAATGGTAAATACCGAATGGCTAAAACAAAAAATTGAAGAAAAACTTCGCAATCATTGGTAGTTTTGGTATATGTTAGTGAGTAGTAACAAACAATTTGCACCTTTGCGTCTTTGCGAGAAACAAAATCGCAATGGTATTCGTAACTTGTAATTCGTAATCTATAACTACCCGCCGCTGCTCTACACTTGGTATTGCGAAGCATCGGGCAAAAAAAATCTTGCCAAAATCAAACCAATTTAACTAACAATCGTTAGTTTTGTGTCAAAATTTAAACAAAGTTTGAGCCGCAAAGAACAAATACGAGAAATTGCCCAAACTATGTTTAGGGAAAAAGGTTATGCCGCTACTTCCATGCGCGACCTTGCCACCGCCGTAGGCATAGAAGCCGCCAGTTTGTATAACCACATTAAATCTAAAGAAGAGCTGCTAAAAGAAATCTGCTACGATTGTGCCGAAGAATTTTTTACCGCCATTAACACCGCCCTTGCTACCCCACTTAGCGCCGACCGCCAACTTGCAATTGCCATTAACGAACATATTAAAGTAGTAACCGGAAATTTAGACGGCTCAGCCGTATTTTTGCACGAATGGCGCTTTTTAACCGAGCCCTACCTTACCGAATTTAAAAACAAACGAAAAAAATACCGCCTACAGTTTCAGCACATCATTGAACAAGGCATAGTACAAGGTGTTTTTAAACCGGTTGATGCTAAACTTTACAGCCTCTCTATTTTATCTGCCCTAAACTGGATTTACGACTGGTACAAACCCGATGGCGAACTTAAACCCGATACCCTTGCAGCACAATTTAGTTACCTCATTTTAGAAGGGCTAAAAAGATAAACCCAACTCACTAAACCAATTTACCCTGTATTAACCTACCTTTACTTTACCCACACCCACCCCCCCTATCTTTTTACCGTTTCTTCAAAACAGCTAAACCACAAATACCTCATCAACCATTTTTTTTACCACCAAAACACATTGTACCATGTACGGAGGAGGATATATTTACGACCCCGAAAATAAAAACCAAGCGCCCATAGCCGAAGACCCCGAAAAATTAGCCGAGTTTGAGGCTAAAATTGACCAAGGCGAAAAAATTGAACCTACCGATTGGATGCCGTTTGAATACCGCCGGCAACTTATCCGTATGATTGAACAGCACGCCCACTCCGAAATTATTGGCGCACTGCCCGAAGGCACCTGGATTACCCGCGCACCGGGTTTTAAACGCAAAATGGCGCTCATAGCCAAAGTACAAGATGAAATAGGACACGGACAACTCCTATATGCCGCTGCCGAAACATTAGGCAAACCCCGCGAACAAATGCTGAACGACCTGCTGAGCGGAAAATCTAAATACTCTAACGTATTTAACTATCCTGCAAAAACATGGGCAGATGTGGCTGTAATAGGATTCCTTATTGATGCCGGCGCTATCATTAACCAATTAGCCAACTCCAAAGGCTCTTATGCCCCCTATGGACGCGCCCTTAAACGCATTTGTGCCGAAGAATCTTTCCACCTCAAACAAGGTTACGAAGCCTTTGTGTATTTAGCCACCGGCACTCCCACCCAGCGCGCCATGCTCCAAGATGCCGTAAACCGATGGTGGACACCCATTATGCACTTCTTTGGTCCTTCCGATAAAATATCGGTACATACCGAAAAACTCATACGTTGGCAGGTAAAAATGGATACCAACGATAATATGCGAAACGAGTTTTTAGAGCAATATGTGCCTAAAATATGGGAATTAGGCATTACCATTCCCGATGCCAACCTGCGCAAAAACCCCGAAACCGGACGCTGGGAATACACCGAACCCAACTGGGACGAGTTTTTTCAGGTAATAAACGGCAACGGACCCTGCAACAAAGAACGCCTTGATGTGCGCCGTTGGGTAGAAGAAAGCGGACGCTGGGTGCGCCAAGCCCTCTTTAAACCTGCCGAAATATACAAAGTGCCCCTTGCATAACCCTTAAAGCCCCATGCTGCATAATGAAAACATAAGGCTAAAACGGATAACCAATGGCAAGGTTTAAAATGGCATTTTCGCGTCGCCATTTGCGGGTAAATGGCTGCATATTCTGCACCACCCACCCCTGAGTGGGCGTATGTAAAGGAAATGCCCAATCCAAACGAAGCACAAAAAATGAAAGGTCAACCCGAAGTCCGGCACCGGTACCCAAACCGAGTTGTTGGTAAAACCGGGTAAAGTTAAAACGCTCCTCTTCATTACCATTAAACAGCCAAACATTACCGGCATCGGCAAACAAAGCGCCTTTAAGATATTGGTTAAGACTAAATCGGTATTCTATATTGGCAGCAAGTTTAATATCACCGGTACGGTCAAAATTACCTGCATTAGATTGGGTATTAAAAGCAGTAGAAACACCCGGTCCTAAACTGCGCAGCCTAAAAGCGCGCAGGTCATTGCTGCCACCGGTAAAAAACTGTTTTACATACGGCAACACAGTTGAGTTGCCATAAGGAATACCAATACCACTCACCAATCGGGTAATAAGTGTTTGGCTGCCATTTCGAGTAAGGTACTTATAATGCCTTAAATCGGCATCTATACGAGCATATTGTGCAAAAGGAACCTGAAAAATTTGGTGCGGCGCGTTATCGGGGTTAGCCGCCTGTAAAGCTATGTAAAGCAAATTGCCGGTTAGCTCTATGTTGGTTTTAAAGTAAAAATAGTTGGTAAACTTACCTTCGGATGGTGGATTAGAAAAAATAAAAGCATAATTAGAACCAAAAATTAACTGATTGGAAAAACTTCGTTTTTGCACCGGATTTTGGTCTAACTGCTCTAAAAAAGCAGCATCGGCGCTTATAAGTTGAACATAGTTAAAAAAAGCCGGATTAAACAGATGCTGTTTAGTGCGCGAGGCTCGCCAGTCATACCCAAAGTTAAAATTAGCCAATCCTATATTGTATTGCTGTAGCCTACGGGCAAAACTATAACCCAATGAGATATTGGTAACCGGAGTGTAATATCTGGAAATTTTACCCACCTTAAACGGCACAAGCAACTGTGGCACCTGCACTTTTGCCTGAGCATTTATCTCAAATGTATGGATAAATGATTGCCCAAAAGGTGTTTCTATACCGGTACCAAAGTTAAAACTAAAAGATTCTGCTCCTCTGAGCCAGTTTTTATTTTTAAAGCTAAGGTTCAACAAAGAACCTAAGTACCCTTCAACGGTATTAGCCTCCGTTTCAAATTGCACTTCGCGGCGGGCATCGGGAGTAAGGTAAATATAGGTGTTGAGCAAATTAAGGCTATCGGGTTCTGCTTTTCTGAATTTTATATCCACAAACTTAAATAAATCAAGTTGCAGCAGGTGGTTTAAGGTATATTCATAAGAACGTTGCGAGTATAAATTGCCCTTAGTTAACAGTAGTTTGCTGGCAAGCGCAGCAGGGCGTATTTCCTTTTTAGGGGCAATAAACCGGTATTGGTTATAAACAACTGTATCGGCATTATTTACCTCGGCATACATGGCAGAGTACTCCGGAAAAATATAAATTTCATGGAGCAAGTATGGGGCAAAAGGCTTCCCATCTTTATGAGAAAGCGGGGTTACCGTTAGTTTAATATGACGTTGCAACCGAGAAGTATCAGCCTTAAACAACACCGCATCGGGGCTGTAATCAAAATAGCCCGATAGGTGTAACTGCCGGGCAATTCGGGTTCGTTCTTGCTGTAACACAGTGGCATCGTAAAATGCACCTTTTTTGAGTAAACTCTGCTGAATGCGATTTTGCACCAACTGCCCCAGCCTGCCCGAATCAGTCTGAAAACTGATACTCTCGTAATAATACCGGTAGCTTGGCAAAACAATATAATTAACCCTAATTTCGCGTTGTTTGCCATAATGTATTGTATCGGCAGTTACGCGGGCATCAAAATAACCATGATTAAACAGGTAGTTGGTTAATGAAGTAGTATTTTTGGCAATAATTTCGGGGCTAAACAAAACAGGGGGCTGGTTATAGCGCTTGCCAATAATTTTTATCAGTCCACGCGGTCGATGTTGCATTTTTTGGTAAAACCATAATTTTGGTCGGCTACCTAACAGTTTACTGTTGGGTTGCGGAGTTAGGAGCGCACTCAGTTCATCGGATAAAGATTTGGGGGTTATGGCAGGAGTATCTGAAGACAGTTGCACCTTAGCGCCACCATACAAAAACTGGTTTGCAGGCAATTGTTTTACCCCGCTGCAAGAGCTTACCAATAGCAGCAGCACTAAAAATATAAATACCCCCCGGCGGTTTTTCTGTTTCAATTTCAGGTAAAATTTGGGGTAAAAATAGACAAAAATACGTACTCCGTATAAGTATTCAGCCCGTTTTAGGCATTTCTACTCCTTGGCTGAATAACAGCAATACCCCCTACCTTGGTTATGAGCTACCCATTTGTAAGTATATTTGCATTATTTTGCCTCTTTAAAAATTTATTTTCATGTTTTACTCTATTTTCATAAAGTTATACCATATTTTTGCATCAACAGCGCTTACCAATTAAGATTAAAACCGGCAGAAGCTACAGCAGCAAAATAAAACACATGCTTTTGTTTCAGATGTGTTAATTTTTAAAAAAATTTCCTTTTTGCCTAAGGTTTGTTTAAAAAAAGGAACATAGTAACAATACAACCACTCGGCATAATTTCACAATATTCAAAACACTCAAACATTTATCACACATGTTTATTAAACTACAAGTTGATGAGTTAGATGTTGGTACTACCTCCAAAGTGATTGACTTACTTCTGAACTACTTGAAAGAAACGCAAAACAAAAATGCATCTGATGTAACCATGGAAACCGGTATGACCAACTTGAGCAAAGCAAGACGCTACCATATTTACCAACAAAAAAAAATAAACGGGTTAAAGTTAAATGAGATGCTTTATTCCTTACTTACACACTACCGTACTGAGGTATATTTTGATACAGTAAAAAATACCTACATATTTGAATCCCTTTCTTCCATAGAAAAGCATGAAGAAAAAAACAACGATTTTCACCATTATTACTACTACTATTACAGCCATTGGAACAACAGCGTATGCTGCGCCTCGTTAACCTTATCCAACAATTTTACGAGAGCTCAGGTTATGTACTACGATTCAGAGGGTACTCCTGTATATCAATCGGGTAAAGGGAGAGCATGGAAAACCGGCGCTTCGCTATTTATTTACCTGCCCAATAGCCGCCCGGAGCATGTATCATTGGTATGTCTTTACATAGGTAATAACCGCAGCCTTAAAGAGCTTGAGTGGATTACCGGCACCTATGCCGGTACCCGGCTGCGCGATGATGCTCCGGTATGTGGCATTATTCTGCTCAATAAGTTTTCGACATCTAACAGTGAAATAACTGACTTAAACATAAAAAAGGATCAGGTTCCGGAGGCAGTAATCCAACTTCTTACTCATAAAAGAATGGGTGTACTGCCGGTAATTCCGTTTTCAGAAAAAGACCTTGCCAAAATAATTCAGGAATTGGCATAATAATACCTTACCGTTGCATATCAACTGCCTCTATAAGGGGCAGGATAGGTTTGCCCGTAGAGCCATTAGGAAAACCGGTTTTCAACAACAACGTTAGTGTAGGCGCAATATCAGTAATATAGATAGGGTGGGCTATGGTTTTACCTGCGGGTATTTTCCAGCCATGCCAGTAAAGAGGCACATGCGCATCATAGGTGTAACTGCTTCCGTGTGTAGTGCCTGCATAGCTGTTTTCCATCCAAGCCGGCTCAAGGGCTACAGCCACATCGCCGCTGCGTTTGGGGTAAAAGCCATTCTGAATACAAAGCCTAAGCCAATCGGTATAAGCATTTTGCGTTAGGGCGTATGCAGGCAGGGCATAAGCCACACCGGTTTGTTGCAGCAGAAAAGCCGCCGCAAAGTCTTGTACCTGAACCGCCGATAGTTTTTTTTGTGCCAAAATAACAGGGTTAAGGTATAACTGGCTATTAGAAAAAGAAAGCACCAGCGAATCGGCATATTGTTGGTAAAATGCCGATTTAAGCTCTTTAATCGGCTCTTTGGGGTTAAAATTGCCCGATGGAATGTTGTTTTGAAGCAAAAACTCCGGCACATCGGCTACGGCATGGTCGGCAGTTAAAAAAATAAGTACCTGCTGCAAGCCTATGTACTCATCTAAAAACTTGAGCAAATCGGCAATATCTTGGTCAAAACGCAGGTAGGTATCTTCAATTTCTACTGAACGAGGACCGTAAAGATGCCCTATAATATCAGTAGAAGAAAAACTGATGGCTATAAAATCGGTAAAATCAGGATTTTTACCCAACTCTTCCCCTTTAATGGCTTCAATGGCAAAATCTTTTACCAATGTATTACCAAAAGGAGTATATTTAACCACTTCAAATCCGCCGCCTTTAGCCGCTGCTATCTGGGGCAAACGGTGCGGAAAAACAGCCTCGGTTTCGCCGGCCATTTTTTCTTCATAGGGTTGGTTATCGGGCTGGCTATTGGTGTAGGTTGTTATGGGGTAAAGCGTTTCCCAGTTTTGCTGTTGGTAGCGGGCAGGGTACTGCTGTTGGTTAAACAGGTTTGCCCAGTTGGGAAGCGTAGAACGATAATAGGTAGAAGTCATAAAATTACCGGTTGTACCATCATACCAGTAGGCAGCATCTGCCGTGTGTCCGGCGGGTAAAATAGCGCCTCTGTCTTTTAGCGATACGGCAATAACCTTGCTTCTGAAATTAGAAGCCAATTTGAGTTCATCGGTAATGGTTGTGGTAAGCATGTTTCGGGCCGACATTTTACCGGCAACCTCCGAGCCGCCCACTGCCGAAACTGTAGGGTCTTCGGTACAATACATTTTGGTATTTGTTGTTTTATCGTACCAGCTATTGCCAATAATGCCGTGTACCGATGGTGTAGCGCCGCTGTAAACCGAAGCATGACCGGGTCCGGTATAAGTAGGCACGTAGTTAAACTGGGTGTTGGTGCAAACCGTTCCCTGCGAGGTAAGTTTTTTAAGCCCTTGGTTGCCCAATCGGTTACTGTATCGGTAAAGATAATCGGGGCGCATCTGATCCACAATTATTCCTACCACCAATCGGGGTTGATCGGGTTTAGCGGGTTGTGTAGCATCGGGTTTATTGGGTTTACCCTTTGGCTGAGCCATTGCGCCTGAGTAAATCGCCGAAATAAAGCAGCAAACGAGTATAAGAGTACGAAAAAAAGTAACAACCAACATAAATAACTGCTTACAGGTTTTAAAACAATTTAGGCAAAACAGCCAAATGCGCTAAACAGTTGAGCAAAAGCCCTTACACAGAGGTTAAGAAATGGTAAAGAATAACCGCCCAGCAAGGCAATAAACGAACTTTGCGTTAAAAGCAAATGTTTTTTGGACAATGTTAATACTAAGAAAGCGCAACCGGTAGTTTATCTACCCGACAAAAACACACTGTAAAATCACCAACACATGTCAAAAAACATCAAAATTCTTTGGGCAGACGACGAGATAGACAACCTAAAAGCCCAAATTTTATTTTTAGAGAAAAAGGGATATGACATTACCGCCGTAACCAATGGTTATGATGCAATTGAAAAGAGTAAAGAAACCAATTACGATGTCGTTTTTCTTGACGAGTCAATGCCGGGCATTAGCGGCTTAGAAACGCTTGCCGAAATAAAACAAATAAACAACCATACGCCGGTGGTAATGATTACCAGAAACGAAGCCGAACATATTATGGAAGAGGCTATCGGCTCGCAAATATCAGACTACCTTATTAAACCGGTTAATCCTAACCAGATTTTACTTACCCTCAAAAAAATTATCGACAACAAACGGCTCATAAGCGAGGGCACAACCTCCCGATTTCAGCGCGCCTTTGCCGGCATTTTTAATAATATCCAAAACAGCGATGACTACCGCGCTTGGGTTGAAGTATATAAAAACCTCATTTACTGGGAGTTAGAATTAGACAAATCTAAAACCGAGGAAATGCAAGAGGTACTGCAAATGCAAAAATCAGAGGCTAATACGGAATTTTGTAAATTCCTTACCCGAAATTACCTCGGCTGGATTCAAAACCAACACAAAGACAACGCCGATGTTCCCACCATGTCGCACACGTTGCTTCGCGACAAGATTTTTCCGCATATTAACCCCGATATACCCAACTTTGTAGTACTTATAGATAACCTGCGCTACGACCAGTGGAAAGAAATTCAACCCATTATTTCGGAGTTGTTCAAGTTTGAAGAAGAAGATGCCTACTACGGCATTTTACCCACCTCTACCCATTACAGCCGCAATGCCATTTTTGCCGGTATGATGCCCTCTGATATAGCCCGCCGGTTTCCCAGCCTTTGGAAAAACGATGCCGATGAAGGAGGTAAAAACTTGCACGAAGAAGAATTTCTTGCCGACCAATTAGAGCGCCTTAACAAAAAAATGAAATTCAGCTACATTAAAATTACCACCAACCAAGATGCTAAAAACATGATGGAAAATATTCACAATATGCTATCCAATCAACTTAATGTGATTGTGTATAACTTTATGGATATGCTCTCTCATGCACGCACCGAAATGGAAATGCTCAAAGAACTGGCAAGCGATGAAGCTGCCTACCGCTCTATTACCCGCTCCTGGTTTGTTCACTCGCCGCTGTGGCAGGCGCTGCGCAAATTAGATGGCAAAAAACTAAATCTCTTTATTACCACCGACCACGGCAGTATAAGAGTACGCCGCCCAAGCAAGGTTATTGGCGACAGAAACACTACTACTAACCTTAGATATAAACACGGTAAAAATCTTAACTACGACCCCAAAGATGTATTTGAGATTACCAACCCCAAGCAAGCCATGCTCCCACAGCCCAACATAAGCTCAGCTTTTATTTTTGCCAAAGAGGATTTGTTTTTTGTTTACCCCAATAACTATAACCATTTTGTAAATTTTTATAAGGATACCTTCCAGCACGGAGGCATTTCCTTAGAAGAGGTTATTGTGCCGGTGGCAAGATTTAGCAACAAGTAGTAACTTTGCGCCTTAATTGCACTGCCCTTATCATTTTAACCCGATAAGCCGAAGTGCCACACACTTGTTAGTTACTATATGACACACGAATTTAAAGCCTCTAGTGTAGAAGAATTACCCCACATTGCTGCCTTTTTGCTTAGCAAGTGGGGTAATTTTCGTATTTTTGCAGTGTATGGTAGAATGGGCGCCGGTAAAACAACCTTTGTGAAGGAAATTTGCAGGCAACTTGGCGCTACCGACCAAACTAATAGCCCCAGCTATACCTTGGTAAACGAATATGCCGCCAACGGCATCACCATTTACCACCTCGATTTATACAGACTCCATGACTTAGACGAGGCATTAGATATAGGCATTTTGGACTACCTCAACAGCAATGCCTATTGCTTTATTGAATGGCCTCAAATCATAAAACCGCTATTAGACGAAAACTGCATAAGCATACATTTACACAAAGAGCCCGATAACAGCCGGCTAATCAGCATTGAAACCCCATGAGCGATACTAAACCTTTCTTTTCAACCATTGTGCAGCATTTTGCCATGCTGCCACAGGAAGCAATGCTGCAAACGGAGGTAAAAAAAGACCGCCTTTTTATAGGAATACCCCGCGAGCGTTCGTTTCAGGAAAACCGCGTAGCCCTTACCCCCGAAGCAGTAGAACTATTGGTAAACCGTGGGCACAGGGTGTTGCTGGAAGCGGGTGCCGGTGAAAAATCATTTTTTTACGACCGCGAGTTTTCCGAAGCCGGAGCAGAAATTGCCTACGATGTAAAGCAGGTTTTTGAAGCTGATATTATTTTAAAATCTGCCCCAATAAGTGAAGCCGAGCTGGATCTGCTAAAATTAGAGCAAACTGTATTTTCACCCATTCACCTGCCCACCTTAAAAGAAGAAATACTTTACCGATTGGTTAATAAGCGAGTTACTGCCATAGCCTATGAATACATAAAAGACGAAGGCGGCAGTTTTCCTATTGTGCGGGCGCTGAGCGAAATAGCCGGCAACGCCGCCATTTTAATTGGAGCCGAATACCTCAGTAACCTTAATAACGGACCGGGCATTTTAATGGGTGGCATATCGGGGGTGCCGCCGGCTAAGGTGGTTATTTTGGGCGCAGGGGTGGTTGGCGAGTTTGCTACCCGTGCTGCCTTAGGATTGGGTGCCGAAGTAAGGGTTTTTGATAACAACATTTACAAGTTAATGCGGCTCCAAAACAATGTAAATGTGCGGGTTTATACATCGGTTATTAACCCGCTTACCCTGCACCAAGAACTTGCCAAAGCCGACCTTGCCGTGGGCGCTATCCACTCCGAAAAAGGACGCACACCCATTGTGGTTACCGAAAAAATGGTGCAAAACATGAAAGCCGGCGCTGTTATTGTTGATGTAAGCATTGACCAAGGCGGATGTTTTGAAACATCGGAAATTACCACCCACAACAATCCTGTTTTTATTAAACATGATGTTATTCATTATTGCGTACCCAATATAGCTTCGCGCGTGTCAAAAACGGCTTCGCTGGCGCTGAGCCACGTGCTTACACCCATGCTGCTTAAACTGCACGAGTACAACGGATTTGATAACCTGCTGCGTTATAGGGCAGGCATCAGAAACGGTGTTTACATGTTTAAAGGGCATCTTACCAATCAGCACATGGGCGAGCGCTTCCACATGCGTTATACCGATTTAAACTTGCTTATTGCCTCGTCTGTGTAGCGGCATTACCCCACCCACATCACCTTGTTTTGTTTGGCACACAAACAAAAAACGTCACAAGGCTGCTATTTGTAATCACTAATTAAAATGGAGTCATTACAAAAAGCATACTCTGCCGGCTGGTTAGAGGCTATAATGAGCAATCTGCCCACTGCAAACCGCTCAACAAGGTAAAGGTAGCGGTTAAAAGAATCGGCATCAAGGTTAGCGGTGGGTTCGTCGAGCAGCGCTACGGGGGTATCGGAAAGCAAAGCTAAACCCAATTTTACCCTTTGTTTCATGCCCGATGAAAAAAAGCGCAACTGCTTATGGCGCACATTTGCCAATTGGAGCAGGTCTGCAAACTCTTCATCGGGCAAATTGTGTAGCATCGGTTTCAGTTTTCGGTGAAACCGAAGCATTTCGGGCAGGGTAAATTCTTCTATCAGCTCTAAATATGGCGAGGCAATGCTTACTTGTTTGTAAACCGATTCGGGTAATATAGTATTGTTTTGAGCATCGGTGTAAATTATTTTTCCCGATGTGGGCGCTAAATGTCCGGCAATAATTAGTAAAAGGGTGGACTTTCCGGAGCCGTTGGGTCCTAAAATGGCATATCGGTTAGGGGCAGAAAAGGTGTAATGAACCTTGCTGAAAATACGGTCTAACCTATACCTTTTCCCGATGTTTTGCAACTCAATCCTCATGAGCCAATGGGGTTTGGGCATCATTACCGCCGGTAGCTCCTTTAATAATGCCTTTGGGTGAGTTGTATATAAAGTTTAGAATAACCTGCCTAAAAGGGGTGTTTTCGGTATGGGTTTCTACCATTTGCAGGGCATTACTAAGTGCGTAGCCCAATACAAAGATATAACGGTAAATATCCTGAATATGTAATATGTCGTTTTTTTCATACCCTCTTCGGGTAAGCCCTACGGTGTTTACGCCTATATAAGAAAGCGGCTCGCGCGCTGCCCTAACAAAAGGCGGTACATTTTTGCGCACAAAAGAATTGGCAGCAATAAAACTATGCGCTCCAATGTGCATAAACTGTTGTACACCTACAAACCCTTCTAATATAGCATAGTCATCTATGGTAACATGACCGGCAAGATTGGTGTTATTGGCTAAAATAACATGATTACCCACCACACAATCATGCGCCACGTGTACGTATGCCATTAGCAAACAGTGGCTGCCTACTACTGTTTTTTGGGCGTAATTAGTACCCCTGTTTATGGTTACGCACTCCCTTACGGTGGTATTGCTTCCTATTTCTACGGTTGTATATTCTCCTGCAAATTTAAGGTCTTGGGGTATGGCGCTAATAACCGCCCCGGGAAAAATGCGGCAATTATCGGCAATACGTGCGCCGCCTAAAATGGTAACATTGGGTCCAATCCAACAATTAGCGCCTATTTCTACATCGTCATCAATATAAGAAAAAGGGGATACTTGGGTATTAGCGCCTATTTTGGCAAGGGGGCTCACATAGGCTAAGGGCGAAACCGGTATTTTCATTACGGCAGGATTCATTAGATAGAGTTCGGTAAAAATGATTATTGAGGGCGGCGGGAAATTTGTGCTACTAAATGGGCATCTGCCACTAATTTATTGCCTACATAAGCCACGCCGGTCATTTCGCAAATACCCCGCCTGATACTACCAATGAGGTTCAGTTCAAAAACAACGGTATCGCCCGGCACTACGGATTTCCTAAATCGGGCGTTTTCAATTTTGAGGAAAAACGTGAGGTGATTTTCGGGGTCGGGCACGGTTTGCATAACCAAAATTCCACCCACCTGTGCCATAGCTTCAACAATAAGAACGCCGGGCATAACGGGGTGCCCCGGAAAATGTCCTGCAAAGAAAGGCTCGTTTATGGTTATGTTTTTTACGCCAACCACTTTTTGCTTAGTTAGCGAAAGTATTTTATCTATTAACAAAAAAGGCGGGCGGTGCGGCAGTAAATTTTGCAGGCCTACTACATCGTAAAGCGGCGGTTGGTTTGGGTCGTAATGCGGTATAGCGGCGGCGGCGGCTTCTGTTTTAAGGTGTTTTTTAAGTTCTTTGGTAAAACGCACATTAGCAGCATGTCCGGGTTTAGCGGCAAATACTTTGGCACACAGGGGGGCACCCAAAAGAGTTAAATCGCCCAGTACATCTAAGAGTTTATGTCGGGCGGCTTCGTTATCGTAATGTAAATTTACGTTATTAAGGTAGCCTTCTTGTTTTACTGCTAAGTGTTCTACGCCTGCATATTGGGCTATTTTTTGAAGCAGTTGGGGGCTGGGTTGGAGGTCGGTATAAACAATGGCGTTTTCAAGGGTAGCGCCTTTAATGAGGTTTTGCGACAGGAGCATTTCTACTTCGCTCAGGAGGCAAAAAGTGCGGGCGGGCGCAATTTGGTCGGCAAAATGGGCAATATGGGGCAGGGTAGCGTATTGTTTACCCACGCTTGGGGCTTTAAAATCTATAAGTGTGGTAAGGCTGAAATGGTTATTGGGTATGGCAGTGTATTCGCTACCGGTTTGGGCATCGGTGTAGGTAAAGGGCTGGCGGAGAGTGTATATAGTGCGCTCATCGGACTGCAATTCCAATCCGGCATGAATAAGGGCTTCGGTAAACGGTTGTGCGCTACCGTTTAAAATGGGCACTTCTTCGCTGTCTATTTCAATAAATAGGTTGTCAATTTGCAAACCGGCAAGGGCAGCCAGTAAATGCTCTATGGTTATAACCTTTACCCCGTTTGCCTCAATTGTGGTGCTTCTAAGGGTTTGGGTTACGTTTTCTACTAAGGCAGGTATGGCGGGGTTATTTTCGGCATCGGTACGTACAAATACAATACCGGTATTGGGAGGGGCAGGCAGCAGGGTAAGGGTGGCAGTTTTGCCGGTGTGCAAGCCTGTGCCGCTGAGCGTAACTGAGCGCTGAATGGTTTGCTGATGTTGGTTCATAGGGTAAATGCAAGTTAAATTGAATAGTATAATGTTACGGCTGTTATCTGAATTTTGGTTGGCTGCTATCCAAACAATCGGATTTGGGGGCGGTTATTTTTTAAATTCATGCTCTAAGGCTTTTAACCTTGCCTCTAAACTGGGCAGTTGTTTAAATAACGCATAGGCGCGCATTTGGTTTCGGTATTCAAAAGCCGGCGAGCCGCTTACAAATTGCCCTTCGGCAGTAACCGATTTGGTAATGCCGCTTTGGGCGTTTACCTTAGTTTTAGCGGCAAGCGATATATGCCCTACCAAGCCTGCTTGTCCGCCTATCATACAATATCTGCCCACCTTTGCGCTGCCCGATATGCCCGCCTGAGCTGCTATTACGGTATGCTCTGCCACCTCCACATTGTGCGCTATTTGTATGAGGTTATCTAATTTTACGCCTGTTTTTATGGTAGTAGCGCCCATTGTTGCGCGGTCTATGCAGGTATTAGCGCCTATTTCTACGGCATCTTCTACTACTACAATGCCATTTTGGGGTATTTTTTGATAAGTTCCATCGGGCTGGGAAGCAAAGCCAAAGCCATCAGCGCCTATTACTACGCCGCTGTGCAATATGCAGTTTTTGCCTATCCGGCAACCGTCATATACTTTTACCCCCGCAAACAGCACACTGCCCTCTCCCACCCTAACGCCGCGCCCCACATAAGTTTGCGGATAAATGAGGGCGTGGTCTTGTATATGAGCGCCTTCGGCTACGTAAGCAAATGCGCCTATATAAACGTGGTTGCCTATTTTAGCAGTGGGGTGTATAAAACACGGCTGCTCTACCCCTTGGGGTTTATTTTGTGCAGCCGCCAATTGGAGTAATTGGGTAAATGCTGCGTAGGCATCGGGCACCCGTATGAGGGTAGCTTGTATAGGTTGCTGCGCCTCAAAATTGTTGTTTACCACTAATACCGATGCGCCGGTGGTGTGGGCGTATGGCAGATAACGCGGATTGGCTATAAAGCTGACATCGCCGGCAGTAGCGTCTTCAATTTTGGCTAAATCATGAACCAACACATCGGGATTACCCTCTAATGTTCCGCCCAATAGCCTGCATAATTCTATTGCACTCATTTGCATGGCACAAAATTACGCAGGTTACACCAATTTTGGAAATTTGCAACCTTATTAAATCTGTTTAGGTCTAATTATAGCTTTATCTTTGCGGTTCTTTTGCATCGTTTATCGGATTGGCATGGTATAATTGCATTATTTGGAGCTGCTGTATAGCCCCATACCTGCCTTGTACCAAACCTTGCACCTGCTGCTCTACCCTGCCCTTTTTACTTACTGCCCCTACTAATGGAACTACTTGTAGCTACGGTTTATGTTTTACTTTTTGTGGCGTTGTTGCTTAAATTGCCTTTTTTTGCCGACCAAACAGTGCAACGCCCGTGGTGGGTAGCCGCTTTTTTGGTTAAATTGGGGTGTGGCTTTTTTTTTATGCTGGTGTATCAGTACAGATACCATGAAGGAGGCGATGCGCTAACCTATTTTACCGCCGGAAAAACTATTTACGATACGTTACACCTAAACCCGCTGTACTTTTTAGAGCTTACCTTTGGCGCTAATGCCCGAAAACCACCCGAACATTTAATTGCCATTATAGACGGCATTCCATCATGGAACGATGTGCGTTCTTATACCGCCATTAGGGTAAATGCGCTGGCGCACCTCATTTCTTTTCATTATTACAGTGTGCATATTATATTGGGCACTTTTTTGTCGTTTTTAGGTTTAACCGGTATTTACCGTTGTTTTTGTTTGTTTTTTCCGCAGTTGCGCAAGTGGTTTTTTGCTGCCGTTTTTGGGCTTCCGTCTGTGTTGTTCTGGACATCGGGTTTGCATAAAGAGGGTATTTCGCTGCTTTGTATGGGCATGATTATGTACCTTTTTTTTTATGCTTTGCTCCACAAGTTCACGCTTAAACTAACCATTTCATTGTTGGTATGGTGTGCGCTACTGGCGCTTATACGCCCCTATACGCTGGGGCTGCTGCTGCCTGCCCTGGCTGTGGCGTGGGTGGTAAAACGTTTTACCTTACCTGCCATGCCCACTTTTTTACTGCTGTATGGAGCAGGTTATTTTGCTTTGTCAGTACTAAGCCTTGTTTCAGATAAACTGAACATTTTTGCTAAACTTGCCGAAATAAGATACTATTTTGTGATGTACAAATTAGGCGGCAGCGATATAAACCTTAGTTTACTGCCGCCAACGTGGTACCATACCTTGTTAGATATGCCTATGTCTTTAGCTAATGCCCTGCTTCGCCCCGAACCATGGGGAAATACCGATATGATGCACATAGTGGCAGCTGCCGAAACGCTGTGTTTAACCCTGTTACTTTTAGTGGGTTTGCTGTTTAACCGGCTACGACAAACCCCTTTTGCTTATTTTTGGTTAGCTTGTTTGTTTTTTATTATTACCTCGCTGCTGCTCATAGGACTTACTACCGATAATTTGGGCGCCATAGTGCGCTACCGTAGCATACTCATGCCCGTTTGGTTGGGCTTTTGGGTAGTGGCAGCGCTGGGTGGCAAAAACAACCATGAGCAGCCAGCAAAGTTGCTTTAGTACAGCATTCCAAACTTAGCCATACCCTCCATTTGCCCATTTTAACCTTTTCTGCGGCAAAAAACTATAAAAAAAGGCGGTAAAGTTGTATTTTTGCCTATCATTTAACCACTCTCAAAAACTTACCTTACCAACATGAATTTTCAGTTATCTGAAGAGCATTTAATGATACAGAGCGCAGCCCGAGATTTTGCCCAAAATGAGTGCAAACCCGGCGTAATAGAGCGGGACGAAAAAATGCAACACCCTACCAATTTGGTAAAACGCATGGCAGAATTAGGTTTTCTGGGCATGATGGTTTCGCCCGAATACGGCGGCAGCGGCTTAGATACCGTTTCGTATGTACTGGCAATGGAAGAAATCTCAAAGATAGATGCCTCTTGCTCCGTTATCATGTCAGTAAATAATTCTTTAGTTTGCTGGGGATTAGAAACCTACGGCAACGAAGAGCAAAAACAAAAATACCTGCCCGATTTGGCAACCGGTAAAATGATTGGCGCTTTTTGCTTGTCAGAGCCCGAAGCCGGATCCGATGCTACCAGCCAACGCACTACCGCCATTGATATGGGCGACCACTACCTGCTAAACGGCACTAAAAACTGGATTACCAGCGGCGGTCATGCCGGCGTTTACTTGGTTATTGCCCAAAGCCATTTAGACAAAAAACATCGGGGCATTAACGCCTTTATTGTAGAGCGCAACTGGAAAGGCGTTTCGGCAGGAGCAAAAGAAAATAAAATGGGCATTCGCGCCTCCGATACCCACTCCATTATGTTTCAAGACGTAGTAGTGCCCAAAGAAAACCGCATAGGCGAAGACGGTTTTGGGTTTAAATTTGCCATGAAAACCCTCGATGGCGGACGCATCGGCATTGCAGCACAAGCCCTTGGTATAGCATCGGGAGCTTTTGAGCTGGCATTGGCATACTCCAAAGAACGCCAGTCGTTTGGTAAACCTATTTCACACCATCAGGCTATTCAGTTTAAACTTGCCGATATGGCAACCCAAATAGAAGCCGCCCGATTGCTTTGCCTTAAAGCCGCTTTCCTTAAAGATACCCACCAGCCCTATGCCACTGCCGCAGCTATGGCTAAACTTTTTGCCTCAGAAACAGCCATGCAGGTTACTACCGAAGCCGTACAAGTGCATGGCGGATACGGTTATGTAAAAGAGTATCACGTAGAACGACTCATGCGCGATGCCAAAATTACCCAAATTTACGAAGGCACCTCCGAAATTCAGCGTATGGTTATTGCCCGAAGTGTAATAGGCAACTAAACCCAAAACTAACGCTACATAGTAACCGACCATCAAAAACAAAAATCAATTTAAACCTTCTTCTTGCAATGAAACAAACCTTATTGCTTTTTCTTTTAGCCGGCTTGTTAATTTTTACCGGCACATTTGCACAGGCTCAAGACCATATACGCTGCCTTAGCCACGAAGCACAAGTGTTAAAAGCTGCCCTAAACAAACACTACGCCCGCGATGTGCAAAAAACCTTTGAGCAGGCTCAAGTTTATGCCCAAGCAAATCCGGCTTCCAAGGGCGGAAACGATATTTTGCGCATTCCGGTAGTAGTACACATAGTTTTTAATACCCCCATCCAAAACGTGCCCGATGCCGCTGTTCATGAGCAAATTGCTATTTTAAACCGCGATTACCGCCGCCAAAACGCCGACTCAACCCTTACCCGCGATGTGTTTAAGCCTGTTGCCGGTGATGCCGGAATAGAATTTTACCTCGCCGAGCTTGACCCCTCCGGAAACCCCACCACCGGTATTACCCGCACCCAAACATCGGTAGCCAACTTTTCGCCACTTGCCAGCATTGATATCTTTGAAATCATCAACCAAATTGTTGCCTGCGGTATCAATCCGTTAGACCTGCTTACCGGCGCGCCTCTTACCCCCGCACAAGAAGCCTGCCTAAACTCAGTTTTGGCTTCCTTAGGTGGCTTTGATGCTATGAAATTTAACGACCAAGGCGGTAAAGATGCATGGCCTACCGACCGCTACCTAAATATATGGGTTTGCAATATGGACGACGGCAGCGGTGCCGGTACGGTTTTAGGCTTTGCCTACCCGCCCGCTTCTGCACCCAACTGGCCCGCCGGCAGCGCCGGCACCGCACAAACCGATGGCGTTGTTGTCCACTATCCCGTTTTTGGCAGCACTGCCAACCCCGCACTCTCCACTGCACTTGCCGCCGTAGTGGGTGAGGGCAGAACCTGCGTACATGAAGTAGGACATTACCTTGGCTTACGACATATTTGGGGCGATGGTGATTGCACACAAGACGACGGCATTGCTGATACCCCCTTTTCTGACTCTGCAACGCAACAAATTTGCGACCTTACCAAAAACTCCTGCATGGATACGCCCATTAACTATCCTGATATGATAGAAAATTACATGGACTATTCAGACGAGGACTGCATGAACATGTTTACCCTTCAACAAATAGCTATTATGCGCGCCATGCTGCTTGGTCCCAGAGTGGGTTTATTGGATAACCAACAACAAGCCGCCCCTAACTGTGATTTTATCTCCGATAAAACAACTGCATTAGTTAATGAGCCCATTCAGTTTACCGACCTATCTACCGGCGGTATCAATGAGTGGTATTGGGCTTTTGGCAATGGAGAGGGCAGCATACTCCAAAGCCCGGTATATGCCTATCCCGAACCGGGTTTATATACCGTTTCTTTAACTGTGGTAAATCCGCTGGGCAGCGATTTTGAAATCAAGGAAAACCTCATTGAAGTAACTTACCCCGTAGGCGTTACACAGCCCCATTTTGCACAACAGGTGCAAATTACCCCCAACCCTACACGCGGTTTCCTTTATGTGCAGCTTCCGGCTACCGATACAGATTTTTCAATTGCTGTATTTAACATAGCCGGACAAGAAATTATGCGCACCAACGCCAAAAACTACACCACGCTCGACCTGTCTGCACAACCCGATGGCGTTTATATGGTTAAAATAACCGGTCAATCACAAACCATTACCCGAAAAACTTTACTCCAAAGGTAAAACCTCTTAATTCTACCGCGCGCTGTTAGCCGGCAATTTTGTTACAACTTAAAGGGTAGCACAACCGCTATTGCTGCATATTGTTCAGCAAGTTGGTTGTGTTACCCTTTCCTTATTTTAGCTAATTTTTAACCCTTACCCCCCCTTTGAGTTGATAAATAATGACCCAAAGTCAGGAAGTACCATTAATCGGGTTATGAAAGACTCAGGTAAAACCCTATGTAAAAACAAAAGGTAACTACTTGCCTGTATTTTGGTCCTAACTAAATTCCTTGTTTTATCCGCAAAGTTTGCAAAGACTTGGTGTTCTTTGCGGTTTTTCTTTGCGTAAAATCTTACCAATTAGCCTGCAAATATGCCATGAACCTACATGGTAGGCAGTACCTACGTAGATACGCCATTATTTACAAAAATCGGTGCAAATCAGCCGCATCGGTGTTATCCGTGTGCTAATTGCTGCCTTAAATCTTACCAATTAGTCTGCAAATACGCCATCAACCTGCATGGTGGGCAGTACCTAAGTAGCTACCATAAAAAACCGTTTTGCGTAAGGCAAAACGGTTTTTTGTCTATTCATTCAGGAGAGTTTACCGCACCACCATCAACCGCACTTGTGAGCGGCTGCCATCAGCTTGCTGTAACACAGCAAAATAAGTACCTACTGGCAATTCTCTCAAATCAAGCTCAAGAGTATATTCCGTTTGTGCTTCGGCTTGGGCGTTAAACAACACTGCCACTTCCCTACCATCCACAGCATAAACCGATAAGAGCAGGTGCTGCTTAGTAGCAGAGGTAAAGCTCACAAAAGCAAGCCCATCAGTAGGATTAGGATAAGCGCCGAGCGTAGTAGCAGTTATGGTTTCGGGGCTAACCTCATCTGTTCCCTTACAAGCCCCTACCGTTACTACACTACTTGCTGTAGCCTTGCAGCCGTTGCTTGCCGTAACTGTTACCGTATAAGCGCCACTCATGGTGGTGTTAGCAAACGGTCGGCTCAATAAGGCAGTGTTAGCAGTAAAACCATCGGGAGCAAGCCATACATAAGACGTTCCGCCCGATGCCTGAAGCGTGATAGTGCCATTTAAACACACGTTCTGATTGCCCGTAATGGTGGCAGTAGGCGAGGCTAAAATACTGATGCTGCGCACAGCGCTTGAAGTGCAACCTGCTGCATTGGTAACAGTTACCACATAATTACCTCCCATGGCAGTTGTAGCATTAGGGCGTTCTAAAACAGAGCCTGTGGCGGTAAACCCTCCCGGTCCGCTCCATTGGTAGTTTACCCCGCCCGATGCGTTTATGGTAATGGTACTGCCACTGCAAAAACTGGTAGCTCCGGTAAGAGCAGGTGTAGGTTTGGGGTTTACTATTACTACCACACCGGCAGTTGCCTTGCAGCCACCTGTACCTGTAACAGTTACTGTATAAGTGCCTGCCATAACGGCAGTAGCATTGGTTCGGTTAATGGTTGCTGTTGTAGCCGAAAACCCGGGACCACTCCATTGGTAGCTGATACCGCCCGATGCCGTAAGGGTTATAGTACTGCCTGCACAATAAGTGGTACTGCCGGTTATAGTGGCAACCGGCATAGCATTTACCGTAACAGCGCGGCTTGCCGATGCCGTACAGCCGCCCGCATTAGTAATCGTTACAATATAGATGCCGCTCATGGCAGTAGTGACATCGGGTATAGAAAGGGCAGCGCCGGTAAAGCTAAACCCTCCCGGTCCACTCCACTCGTAGCTCACCCCACCCGATGCGGTAAGGCTGATATTGCTACCGGCACAATAGGTGGTAGCGCCTGTTATGCCCGGTGTAAAACCGGCTGTGGTAATAGTAACCGCTACGCTTGCCGAGGTAGTACAACCGGCGCTGTTGGTAACTGTTACATTATAGTTTCCACTTGTGCCGGTAACAGCTGTTCGGGTAATGGCAGCAGTGGAGGCGGTAAATCCGCCCGGTCCTAACCACTGATAGGTATCGCCGCCCGAAGCAGTGAGGTTAATTGTACCGCCCATACAAACCGTTGTTGCGCCGGTAATCAAAGGCATCGGTTTGGGATTTACAAGCACATTTACACTGGCGGTAGATTTGCAACCACCTGCGCCGGTAACAGTTACCGTATAAATACCCGACATGGTGGTAGTAGCATTAATTCTGTTGATAGTGGCAGTACTGCCAATAAAACCCGGTCCGCTCCATTGGTAGCTGATACCGCCCGATGCGGCAAGGGTTATGGTACTGCCTGCACAATAAGTAGTATTACCGGCAATGTTGGCAACCGGCATAGCATTAACCGTAACAGCGCGGCTTGCCGATGCCGTACAGCCGCCCGCATTGGTAACCGTTACAATATAGGTGCCGCTCATGGCAGTAGTAGCATTGGGTATTGATAATGCAGCGCCACTAAAACTAAACCCTGCCGGACCGCTCCATTGGTAGTTTACCCCGCCCGATGCCGTAGCAGTGAGGGTAATAGCATTGCCTTCACAAAATGCAGTAGCGCCATTTATACCTGCGGTAAAGGTAGAAGCGCTAAATCCAACTGTGGCAGCTACCGATGCCGTACAACCGTTGCTGTTAGTAACTGTTACGGTATAAGTACCATTAGCGCCGGAGGTAGCCGGTCGGGTCATAGTTGCACCCGATGCGCTAAAACCACCCGGTCCGCTCCATTGGTAGGTATCGCCGCCGGTAGCCGTAAGGGTTATGGTAGCGCCTAAGCAAACAATAGTTGTACCGGTTATGGCAGGTGTAGGTTTAGGGTTTACCGCTACCACCACACTTGCGGTAGATTTGCAGCCGGTAGCATTAGTAACTGTTACTGTATATGTACCAGCCATAACAAGCGTTACATTAGTTCGGCTAATGGTAGCGCCACTGTTGCTAAATCCGGGTCCACTCCACTGGTAAGCAACTCCCCCCGATGCCGATAAAACCAAGGTACTACCCACACATACCGAAGTATTGCCGGTAATAACAGCCTCCGGCGCCGGATTTACCGTAACCGTGCGGCTGGCGGTGGCAAAACACCCACCCGCATTGGTTACCGTTACTACATATACGCCTGCCATATCTGTGGCAACATTGGGAACAGATAAAGTTGCTCCCAATGAAGTATAGCCGTTAGGTCCGCTCCACTCGTAGCTTACCCCTCCCGATGCTGTGAGGGTAATAGTATTATCCTCGCAATAAGTAGTAACACCGCTGATGTTTGCCGTTACCACACTTGCCGGAATGAGGCTAACTATTACCGAGGCACTTCCGGTGCAACCATTGGCATTGGTTACAGTTACGGCATAAAAACCGCCGGTGCCGGTGGTGGCTGTGCGTGTAAGTGTGGCTCCCGATGCAGTATAGCCGCCCGGTCCTACCCACTGGTAAGAGTCGCCTCCCGATGCTTCAAGTATGATAGAGCCATTGGTACAAACAGTGGTAGGTCCGCTAATTACCACATCGGGCTGAGCTGCAACACTTACCTCCACACTTGCTAAAGTAGTGCAATAGCTGGCATTGGTCACTGTTACGGTATAAGTGCCACTCATATCGGGCGTTAGGTTGGCTCTGGTCATGGTGGCGGTGTTTACGGCATAACCATTAGGACCACTCCACGCATAGTTCATGCCACCCAATGCGGTTAAGGATAAAAATCCACCTTGGCAATGAATGGTATCACCCAAAATTTCGGGTTCGGGGCGGGCATTTACCGATACTTTTTTAAGAGCAACGGCGCTACAACCCACTGCATCGGTAACCGTTACCCAGTAATTGCCTGAGTGGGCAGTAGTAGCATTAGGTATAACAACCTGCGCTCCGGTGGTAGTTAGCCCATCGGGCACATCCCATTGGTAGCTCACTCCACCGGTTGCAATGAGGCTAACGGTTTCACCTTCGCAGTAGGTAGCAGCCCCCACAATATCAGCCTGCACAATGGGCGAAAGGTTTACCACCACCCCGGCTACCGAAGTACAGCCATTGGCAGCAGTAGCAGTTACGGTATAAGCGCCGGCAGAGCCTACTCCCGCAGTTTGGGTAATGTTAGCGCCCGAAGCCGTAAAACCGCCCGGTCCGCTCCATTGGTAGCTCACTACGCTGCCCGATGTGGCAGTCAGATTTATTTCTTCATTCCAGCATACGCCGGTAGTACCGCTAATACTAACCAAAGGCGCTTCGCTCACCGTAACCATCTTGTTGGTAACGGTTACACAGCCGTTTTCGCTGGTAATGGTTACAGTGTATAAGCCGCTCATGGCTGTTGTGGCATTCAGGCGGGCAATGGTGGGCGAAGTGGTATTGATGGCATACCCATCGGGTCCGCTCCACTCGTATATAGCACCGCCCGATGCCGTAAGGCTGAGCGTATTGCCTGTACAGATATTGGCATTGCCCAAAATAACATCGGAGGGTTTAGGATTAACCGTTATCCAAAAATCAATGATGTTGGGTGTACAGCCTACGCCGCTAATGGTAACGGTGTATAAACCCTGCTCTAACAAACCGGCATTCGGACGAACAAAATTGGCTGTATTAGCGCTAAACCCGCCGGGTCCGCTCCACTGGTATTGCGAGCCGCCATGTGCGGTGGTGTTAATTACATCGCCGGCACAAACATAACTGGTAGTGCCGGTTATGTTGCCAACAATATTATTGCCGGTAAGCATGGTTAGGTTTAAAACATCGGTTTGGCAGCCTACGGTATGCGAATAAATACCCGATGCGGTATAAGTTTGAGCATTTTTTGCCCAGAAATAACTTCCACATGCCACTATATCAACCGTGTTGGTGGTGGGAACACCGTATTCAATGGTCAAATCCAAAATATCGGTATGGCAACCGGTAACCTTTGTATAAATGCCCGATGTGGTATAGGTTTGCCCATTGAGCGCCCATGTATAACTGTTACACGTAGAAACGGTAACTGTATTGGATGTAAGCGGGGTAATGCTAATATCTATGCTTTTAGCAGCCGAACAACCATTGGCATCTGTTACGGTTACTATGTATGTACCGGAGGTGGTAATGAGATTTGCTGCGCTGTTGGGGCTGGCTCCGCCGCTCCATTGGTAGCTGTTGCCCCCCGATGCCAGCAGGGTAACACTGCCGCAACCTTCGGTAGGTCCGCTAATATCGGGCGTAACCGAATTGTTTACCGTTACCGTAAACTCGCAAGTACCGGTATTGCCCGATGCATCGGTAGCCGTTACGGTTACAGTAGTAGTACCCGCCGGGAAAAACGTGCCCGATGTGGGGCTTGCTACTTTCATCGGGTTAGGTGTGCAATCATCTGTAGCATCGGGCAGTAAATAGTCCACCGTTGCCCCGCAAACACCCATATCAACCGGTTTTGTAATGTTCATCGGGCAAACAGCGGTTGGCGGCAGAGCATCTTTAACCGTTACCGTAAACTCGCAAGTAGCCGTATTCCCCGCCAAATCGGTAGCTGTAACCGTTACGGTAGTAGCGCCAATGCCAAACACACTGCCCGATGCCGGAACCGATGTAACCAGCGACGAAGCGGTGCAGTTATCGGTAGCAGGTGGCAGCGTAAAGGTTACAGGGGCAGTACAAATGCCTGCTCCCACAGTGGTTTGGGTTACATTAGCCGGACAAACCACAACGGGCGGCACTGTATCATCAATAGAAACAGTAAAGGAGCAGTTAATGGCATTGTTGCCGGTGGCATCGGCAGCGCTAAGGGTAACGGTAGTGGTGCCTTGCTGAAAGGTGATGAACCCACTATTGTCGCCGGCGCTGAAATTGCTCATGGGCGGCGGAAAACCATTAGGGTTACCGCTAAATGTAATGCTCCATAATGCTCCGTTACAGTTGTCAAACAAGGGGCTGGGTATGTTGTAGTTGGCAGTACAGTTTTGACCCGTATTTATGGGTGTAAGGTTTTGGTTGGCAGGGCAGGTTAAAGCGGGATTTTCATCATCGGCAACAGTTACGGTAAAGGAGCAGGTAGCTGAATTACCTCCCGAATCTGTCCCTATTAACGTAACGGTGGTAGCGCCATGCTGAAAGGTAAGGCTACCGCTGTTATTGCCGGCAGTTATACCGCTGATATTAGCCGGATAGCCGTTGGGGTTATCGCTAAACAGTATGCTCCAAGTAGCGCCCGGGCAGTTATCGGTTATAGGGCTGGGTATGTTGTAGCTGCCGGTACAGTCGTTGGTGCCATTGCTGCTGGTAGGCACAGTTTGGTTGGTTGGGCAGGTTAGTGTAGGAATTTCATTATCGAGCAGGGTGATGGTAAAATCGCAGGTGGCGGCTATATTGCCCTGCGCATCAACGCCTATGAGGGTAACACTGGTTGTACCCGGGTAAATGGTTAGCTCGGCGCTGTTACTGCCTTCGGGAATACCCACAAAATTGGCAGGTAGCCCGTTGGTATTGCCGGTAAACACTGCACCCCAAGTAGCGCCCGGGCAGTTATCTGCCAGTGGGTTTACAATGGTGTATTTACCTGTGCAATCGCCGGTGCCGTTGCTGCTTGTAGTAGCTATTTGGTTTATTGAGCAGTAAAGCATGGGCGGCTCATCGTCTATTACCGTAGCCACAAACGAACACGAAGCCGTATTGCCACTGGCATCGGTAGCCAATAGGGTTATGGTAGTAGCGCCTTTTTGCAGCAACGCATAGTTTAGGTTGCTGCCAAAGGGTATATTGTTTTGCGCGGGGGGCACCCCATTGGGGTTGCCGCTGAATGTGGCGCTCCAAAAACCACCCGGGCAATTATCAGTAACCGGGTTGGGCATATTAAACTGTGCCGTACATTCGCCTATGCCGTTGTTGCTGGTTACAACATCTGTATTTGCCGGGCAAATCAGGTTGGGAGCTTCGTCATCGTTTAGGGTAACGGTAAAGGAGCAGCTAACGGCGTTGTTGCCTTGGGCATCGGTAGCAGTGAGGGTAACAGTGGTAGTGCCTTTTTGGAAGGTAATATCGCCACTGCCGCTGCCATTAGCCAAATTGGTTAAATTGGCGGGGTTGCCGGTGGGGTTGCCGCTGAACGTGGCGCTCCACGTGCCACCCGGGCAGTTGTCGGTCATGGGGCTGGGTATGGCGTAAACGCCGGTGCAGTCGCCGGTGCCGTTGTTGCTGGTTACAACATCTGTATTTGCCGGGCAAATCAGGTTGGGAGCTTCGTCATCGTTTAGGGTAACGGTAAAGGAGCAGCTAACGGCGTTGTTGCCTTGGGCATCGGTAGCAGTGAGGGTAACAGTGGTAGTGCCTTTTTGGAAGGTAATATCGCCACTGCCGCTGCCATTAGCCAAATTGGTTAAGTTTGCGGGGTTGCCGGTGGGGTTGCCGCTGAACGTGGCGCTCCACGTGCCACCCGGGCAGTTGTCGGTCATGGGGCTGGGTATGGCGTAAACGCCGGTGCAGTCGCCGGTGCCGTTGTTGCTGGTTACTATGGTTTGGTTGGCGGGGCAGGTTAAAGCGGGGTTTTCGTCATCGTTCAGAGTAACGGTAAAGGAGCAGCTAACGGCGTTGTTGCCTTGGGCATCGGTAGCAGTGAGGGTAACAGTGGTAGTGCCTTTTTGGAAGGTAATATCGCCACTGCCGCTGCCATTAGCCAAATTGGTTAAGTTTGCGGGGTTGCCGGTGGGGTTGCCGCTGAACGTGGCGCTCCACAATCCACCCGGGCAGTTGTCGGTCATGGGGCTGGGTGTGGCGTAAACGCCGGTACAATCGCCGGTGCCGTTGTTGCTGGTTACTATGGTTTGGTTGGCGGGGCAGGTTAAAGCGGGGTTTTCGTCATCGTTTAGGGTAACGGTAAAGGAGCAGCTAACGGCGTTGTTGCCTTGGGCATCGGTAGCAGTGAGGGTAACAGTGGTAGTGCCTTTTTGGAAGGTAATATCGCCACTGCCGCTGCCATTAGCCAAATTGGTTAAATTGGCGGGGTTGCCGGTGGGGTTGCCGCTGAACGTGGCGCTCCATGTACCACCCGGGCAGTTATCGGTCATGGGGCTGGGTATGGCGTAAACGCCGGTGCAATCGCCGGTGCCGTTGTTGCTGGTTACTATGGTTTGGTTGGCGGGGCAGGTTAAAGCGGGGTTTTCGTCATCGTTTAGGGTAACGGTAAAGGAGCAGCTAACGGCGTTGTTGCCTTGGGCATCGGTAGCAGTGAGGGTAACAGTGGTAGTGCCTTTTTGGAAGGTAACCGGCGCATTAGTACCGTTAGCCACACTAATAGCAGCGGGGTTGCCATTGGGATTGCCACTAAAAGTAGCGCTCCACAATCCACCCGGGCAGTTATCGGTCATCGGGTTGGGAATGGTGTAAACGCCGGTACAATCGCCGGTGCCGTTGTTGCTTGTTACTATGGTTTGGTTGGCGGGGCAGGTTAAAGCGGGGTTTTCGTCATCGTTCAGAGTAACGGTAAAGGAGCAGCTAACGGCGTTGTTGCCTTGGGCATCGGTAGCAGTGAGGGTAACAGTGGTAGTGCCTTTTTGGAAGGTAATATCGCCACTGCCGCTGCCATTAGCCAAATTGGTTAAATTGGCGGGGTTGCCGGTGGGGTTGCCGCTGAACGTGGCGCTCCATGTACCACCCGGGCAGTTATCGGTCATGGGGCTGGGTATGGCGTAAACGCCGGTGCAATCGCCGGTGCCGTTGTTGCTTGTTACTATGGTTTGGTTGGCGGGGCAGGTTAAAGCGGGGTTTTCGTCATCGTTTAGGGTAACGGTAAAGGAGCAGCTAACGGCGTTGTTGCCTTGGGCATCGGTAGCAGTGAGGGTAACAGTGGTAGTGCCTTTTTGGAAGGTAACCGGCGCATTAGTACCGTTAGCCACACTAATAGCAGCGGGGTTGCCATTGGGATTGCCACTAAAAGTAGCGCTCCACAATCCACCCGGGCAGTTATCGGTCATCGGGTTGGGAATGGTGTAAACGCCGGTACAATCGCCGGTGCCGTTGTTGCTTGTTACTATGGTTTGGTTGGCGGGGCAGGTTAAAGCGGGGTTTTCGTCATCGTTTAGGGTAACGGTGAAAGTGCAGGAGGTAAGCGTATTACTGCCGGCATCGGTAGCGCTGAGGGTAACGGTGGTAGCGCCTTTTTGGAAGGTAATATCGCCGCTTCCAGTACCATCGGGAATGTTGGCAATAGGCACGGGGTTGCCATTAGGGTTGGCACTAAAACTGATACCCCAGTTAGCATTAACACAGTTTTCGCCCAGCGGGTCTGGAATGGCATATTTGCCGGTGCAGTCACCGGTGCCGTTGTTGCTCGTTACTATGGTTTGGTTAGCGGGGCAGGTTAATTCGGGAGTGGCATTACAAAATACAATTACCTGAGATTCATCGTCTTCTGCCGGCGCACCAGACATGTTGTTTGGGGTAGAGTCCAAATCGCTTTGGTCTGCAGCAAAAACCTGTGCCTTAAACGGATTGAGGTAGTCATTAACCGTAGCAGTTATGTTTAACGATTTCACCTCCGCCGGGTTGATATTACCGATGTACCACAAACCCGTAACGGGGTCGTAAAACCCACTGCCATCATCAGATACATAAGTAAAACTGCTGGGCAAGTCCACTTTTACTGCCACACCGGTAGCGGTAAAAATGTACTCATTGGTAAGGTCAACGGTAAAGATAACGTTTTGCCCAATAAGTGCATTAGGCTGGTTTACGCTAACCTGCACTGCCAGGTCAATGGGCGGGGTAATGGTAATTACCACTTCTGCCTCTGAACAAGCAGGCACAATGCCGGTATCGCAAATGATATACCGGAAAGTATCTTGTCCTGCATAATTAAACGGGGGCGTATATTGCACAAAATCATCGGAAGGGTCGCCAGGAGTTCCGTTGTCGTTAATGCTGATGGTGCCACCATTTGCAGTTTGCCCGTTAGAGCCGTCTGTACCGATGCCGGTTATAAAAAAAGAGTTGCCCTCGGGGTCAAAATCGTTGTTCATTACCGGTATATTGATGGTGGTGTTTACGGCAGTAGCAGCAAAATCGTTTACTGCCACCAATTGGTTAATAACAGTGATGGTAACGGTTGCTAAATCGCACAAGATATTAGCCGGAACGCAGGAAAAACTGCTCACCACCACATCGCAAATTTGGTATTCAAACTGGTCAGTACCGCTGAAACCCGGGTTAGGAATATACTCAATCTGGTTGTTGGGCAGTAAATTGATAGCGCCGTTTGCAGGCATTAGCAGGGTACCGCCTATAGTAACAACCAATTCATTTCCATCAGGGTCAAAATCGTTTTCCAGAATTTTTACGTAACCTGTTACACCGGAAAAAGTAGATTCTGCATCGTTATTGGCAACCGGCTGGTTATTTACTAATATCGGGTAGTTAAAATTGATGGTTACGGTTGCCTGGTCGCATTGTACCGGCGAGGCATTATTGCAAATTTGGTAGGTAAACACATCGGTAGGACCTGTGAAGCCGTCATTGGGCGTATATAAAATTTCAGAGCCTATTATTTCGACGGTTCCGTTAGCAGGCGTGCTGAAAATGGTAAGGGCAAGGGGTTGGCTCAGCGGATTAAGGTCATTATCTAATACACCAATCAGGATAGACTGGCAGGGGTTAATGTTTACTGCATCATTTATAGCATCGGGCGGAAGGCTGTTTACGGTAACATTTACAGTAGCAGTGGCGCAATAAGGCGGGTTGCAACTGCCGGGAGGAGCAATTTCGCAGATTTGATACTGAAAAGCATCGGGTCCGAAATAATTGGCTGACGGTGTGTAAATAATATTATTGCCCGATAAAACTGCCGTGCCATTTGCCGGTGCAGCAACCAATGAAGTAACCAAAGGTTGCAGTTCGGGGTCGGAGTCGTTTGCCTGTACGTTAATGTTGATGCTGCTGTTGGCATTTACCGAAACGTTATCGTTGTTGGCTGCCGGCGGGGAGTTGAGTATGGTAAGGGTTACTCGGGCAGTGTCGCAAAGTGCAGGCGACTGGTTATCGCATACACGGTAGGTAAAGGTAGTTTTACCATTAAAAGTGGGGTTGGGGGTGTAGGTAATAGTTTGGTCAACATTAAGGGCTGCCGAACCTGTGGGTGGAGCGCTGATAATGCCTGTAACGGTCATTGGGTTGCTATCGGGCTCAAAGTCATTAGCCATTACATTGATGGCAACAGGTGTTACTGAGTTGGTAGTAACAGCATCGGGGTTAGCTAAAGGGGAGCGGTTAGGTGTTGGCTGGCAATCACCCAAAGCAATATAGGTAACGGTGAGTTGCGGTTGTCTTAATGCGTTTGAGTTTTCAGAAGAGCCCCAACGGTGCTCGTCGCCATTATTTTCCAATTCGCGTTTAGCCAAAAAGCCAAAATTGCTTGCGGCATTATCTACCCAAAATTGAACTGCTGAGGTTATGCCCACTGTTTTAATGCCTGTTGTAGTGCCCGGATTGAGCGAGGCAAACGGGGTGGCAATAAAAGTGCCACCGGCGCTTGGCGACCAATTGTTTGTGCCGTTTCGGGAGTTCCAAGTAGCGCCGCTTTCTGTCCATGACTCTGTAAGGCGGTGAAATTTATATGCCTGCGCCTTAGAGCTTGAAGTACGGTTTATTTGCAAGTTGGCGCCGGTAATAATTGAGCCCAGAGGAACACTGCTCAGGTCAAACCTCATTAATATGCGCTTTGCACTACCGGCCTCTTTGCCAATACGCAGTTCTGAGTCATTACCTTTGTTTTCATTGGGGTTACCATTATTAATATGGGTATCCAGTGTAGCAGCAGCGCCCAGCACCAACGTACTGGTAATGCCCGATTGAAGGCGGGTTTGTCCGGGAGTGGTGCAGTTATCTTCGCGCACAGTAACGAAAACAGTAGCTTGTGCACAATAACCCGATGTATTACAAACCTCATACACAAAACTGTCGTTTCCGCTGTAATCCTGATTATTGAGGTAGGTAATAGAGTTGTTTAAGTTAAGGCTCACCCTGCCGTTGGCAGGCGATGTTATAATTCGAGAAACGGTCAGCGTTTCTCCTTTGGGATCTACATCATTGCTCAATACATTGATGGTAACAACTGCATCTTCCAGGGCTACAATTCCCTCATCATCTGTTGCGTTGGGAACTGCCGATAAACATCGCCATTTATTATAAGTAACTGCATCTATATTAGGTTTGCCGGCAGTGCGTTTTAATCTTATGGAAGTTAAGTTGCCTCCGGTTACAATATAGGTGTAAGGCAAAATAGTAGCAGAAGTAATGTTAATGCTTTGCAGATTAAAGAAGTTCAACCCATCGGGGCTGCGCTCAACGGTAAGGGTGGTAGGGTTAGACGAATCGCCACGTTGTAAAAACAGTGTTATGGTATCGCCGGTGTTAATGGTTTCGCTAAAAGCCAGTACCAGTTCATCGCTGTTGTTATCCAATTCTACCACCGTTGCATCGGGTTGGTTAAAAACATTATCAATGGTGCCGCTAACACTGTTGGCAATTAGCGCTGCCTCTGCGGAGCCATCAGATTCAATGCCGTATATTTGATTGGGTAAACAGCCAAATATATTGGGAGCGCCAACACTTATGGTAATAGTGGCGGTAGCACACAGGTTGCCCGGGTCGCAAATTTGGTATTGCACCAAATCGGAGCCGGCAAAGTTGCTATTGGCAGTATAAGTTACGGTGCCATTGGGGTTTAATACAAATGTGCCGCCGGAGCCATTGCCCAGCAGGGTAATGGTGAGGTCGCCCTTAGGTGTATCGGTATCGGAGTCATTAGCAAGAATATCAATGGTAACCGAGCCACCCAAACCGCAACTGCTGGGTACTGTTGCATTATCATTTAAAGCAACAGGCGGCTGTGGTGCCGGGGTAATAATGATGGGATTAGACGAACCAAAACCTACGCGGGTGCCGCAGTTGTCGCGCACACGGCAAGTGATAATACAACCCGATGAAATACCCGATGGGGTAAAGGTAGTAGTAGCGGCAATAGGATTGGCAAAAGTACCCGGGCAACTGCTGGTCCATTCATACGTATAGGGTGCACCACCGCCGCCACTTGCCGATGCCGAAACGGTGTAAGGCACCCCTATGTTCATGGTGGCAGGTGTAGTTACGTTTACAATAATGGCTTTTGTTTCGGCAGCCCAAAAACTGAAGTTGAAAAAAGCGCGCTGAGCAGCAATGTACGGAGCAGTGGCTGCCTTGTTTATACTATGCCCCCCCTGATAGGCAACTCTGCCTCGGGTATTAGCGCCAAAACCTTGCCCAAAAACCAGCACACCTGCCGGACCGGGAGACTTAGAAGGCACATCGGCTTGGCTATTGTCCCAAACACCTATAAGGGTGGAAGGTCGCCAGCTAATGCGAGGCAGATAAATCTGCTCTGAGCCATTTTGGCTCGACACATCTAAATTACCCATAAACTGCATAACCGGGTGTGCATGGTGGTCGTATAAAAAGGGCGGTGGAATAGAGCCATCGGCATGACTACCATAAGGCACGGCAGCATTACCCGGCGTAAGTCCGTTTGACATAAGGAAATTCATGCCTTGTGAAGGGCTGCCCGGGTTAAACACGTTTTCTAATACACTAACCGAATGGCAGGCAGCCCAAATTGCACCGTCGCACTCATCATTCCAAGATAGCAAACGGTTGTGAGTTGCCCATGTAGGGTCGGCATGGGGCATAACAAAAATATCGTTGCAGCAGGTAAGGTTGTTGGGTGCAACCCAATTCCACATAGTAGCCGGGATACCGGCATTTATCAGAAACCCTTGGGGCAATAGCTCCGTTTTGGGAATCTAAAGTCCAATTAACAAAATAGGTAATGGTAGAGTAAACGGGCACAGTTAAAGCGCTTGTAGTAGTTACTCCTTGTACGCCCGATGTTACCCATGAATTGATGATGGCATTTACCGCCGGCGTTCTGTATTGTGCATAAATGATAAACGGACCGCCCCTGTAAGGCACACCTAAGTAGGTAAAATCTATACCGTCTTTGCCTTTAGTAGGGTTAATAACCCACTTTATGGGCACATTCTGCTCTCTGAGTAATTGATGTATTAAGCCATAGGGGCGCAAACTATTGGCTACGGTAGGGGTAGCAGCGCTCATGTTGATGATAAAAGAGCCAACAGGTACCGATTCGGTAGTTTGGGCTTGTAAGGGTGTGTTTAGCAACCACAGCATCAGCATAATTAAGGGTAAACAGGTAAAGATGCCATGCTTGTGATTGTGATAAGAAAAAAGATAATTCATGGTTTGGTAATTGGATAGGTTTATGTTGTTTTCAGGAAAAGATTGAGGTTGTGGTTGGTTCATAAAATTGGAGTTGAGCTGTATGCGATTAGTTTTGTTTTAAACCGGTTGATGTACTGTAAACTGAGTTTAAGTCATTTGCCTTGGACTCAAAAGAAAATGGTTATTTGTTCCACTATTGTCATTTTTTAGCCCGAAAAAAGTAATTTGAAAGAATTTAACTCGTTTTTTGAAACTTATTTTTGTGGTTCTCGTAAAACTATTCTTTACTAATGCCAAAATTCGTGCCTTTTTTTTCGGGGCAGCCTTTTCCCGATATAGCTTGACCAATTTTTGAACCGATTTTCTATCCCGATAACAATTCTTACCTTTACCATTTAATACTTACGGTACGCGTACCACCTTTAGGCAACAGCATAAAATTAAACAAAACAAATGCTCATTTAATGGCTGCTTTTAAGGGCTACCATCAACCTAAGTGTTTACCATTTTGTACTGTTATTAGAGTGGTTGCCTGTATCTGCCTATTATATAACAACCAATTTGCACCCATAATATATTCCACACCCGGGCAATAAACCATTTAAGGTTTTATACAAAGAGACCAAACTGATGATTAACCTAATTGCCCCCGATACCGGTACCTCCTCCCTGCATGTAGGCAGAGTAAAGGGTTAGGGGGTTATAGTGAAAAAATGGCAAGCCCATAAACGTATGCCATACTGACGTTTCCTATCAGGCTGGTTAGTTTATTGGCAGAGTTGAAGCGCTGCATTTACCCGCCCCTTTCTATAAGGCTGATTTCATCGGGCGTTAACCCAAACAAGGCATATACCAAAGCATCTGTTTTTTGTTCGGCAAAGGCTATCATGCCCTTTAATTGTATAACTTTTTGCTTATCGGTTTCGATTAAGAGTTGGGCGTTTAGTTGCAGCAGCAGCTCTGCCTGTTGCGCTATGGCATCATGGGCAGTTAGGGGTATTTTATTGGGTGGGGGCAAGGGCAGTATTTCTACATGGTTTTTCTTTACCTCAGCCAGCGCCTCCCCTTTTTCGGGATTGATTTGCCGGTAGCAAAAATCCATCAATCGGGAATTTAACACGCCTAAAAGGAAATGGTAATTTGCATTTAGTTGTTTTGATATGATGATATGCAGGTTATTTCTTGCTATAACGTCCTTACCTACTAAGGTAGCAATGATGCTGTCGCCGGTTTGTCGAACCATAATTTTTTGAGGGGCGGTAAAAATGCGGGGGTCGCGCGGGGCGGCAAGGTGTTTTCCGTACAAAATCCAGGAGTTGTGGTTCCACAAATTTTTGTACCGGTGTATTAAACTACCTCGCAATAAGGGCAACCAAGTTTCATGGGGCTGGGGTACATTTTCTGCTACATAAGGTTTTTGACGCATAGTTTCTTCCGTTTGTGGAGGTATGCCTTTCCCTTTTTCAAACGGTTTTACCCCATTATATACCTCACAAAGTTCCGATAAGGCAATACTCTGTGCCTTAATTTTGTTAAACAGTTTTCGCTCATCGGGCGGGGCAATAATGTTGATGGGTTCACCCTCCTGTGGCAGTTCAGATTGCACAAGGTGGTGGCTAAGGGTTATTTGTCCTTTTTTATACACCTCTATCGCCACTTTATCAGCCACAAGCGGCGGCTCTTTTTCAAAAATAAGCACATGGGTATCTACCACCGCATCTTGAAAAACGCGGTCGGGCAGGTGTAAAAAACGCTCCCAACGGTAGTTTTGCAACAGGTAACGCCTTATTTTTTTAAGCAAAACCGATTGCAGCCAAGTATTGGAAATAATAACCCCAAAATAACCATTGGGGGCAAGCAGGTATTGGTAGCGTTCCAAAAACAAGAGGTATAAGTCTTGTTGGTAATCCTGATACAAGTATTTGGCGGCAAAGTATTTTTGCTGCAATTTATCGGGCAAATACACATAAGGCGGATTACCTATAACCACATCAAACCCGCCCGATTGCCGGTTTTGGAGGTAAGGCATGGGTGGCTCCTGCGCTTCAAATTGGTTGAGCAGGTCTTGGGTGCGGGCTTCCAGCTCGGCAGCCTGTTGTTTTACCCATTCATAGTGCCGTTGCAGTTGGTGTTGGTGGTGCTGGTTTATGCGTTCTCTGGGCGTAAACACCTGTGGAAACGCTTGTTTCCAGTTAAAAGGTTTTACCTTTTTTGCCTCGCCAAAATCTAATTGGCTCTCATAAAAATCAAAATCAATGAGGGCGTTTCCGCATTGTATGTTGTGTTCAAGGGTGGGCAGCAGCCGGTTAAAGGCAAGGGTGGTTTGCATAGAGGCTTGGGTTTCGCCCTCTAAGCATTTCATCAGCAGGCTGAGTTTGGTAACTTCTACGGCTTGGGCATCTATATCCACACCAAAAATGTTGTTGAGCAAAATGTCTTTTTTTACCTGTGTGGTCAGGTTGCCATCGGGCGTAAGGGGGCTGTTTTTAGCGTTTCGGCTTTTTTTGTAGTGTTGGGCATAGTAGTTGGTATGGTATTCGAGCAGATACTGGTATGCGCCCAATAAAAAGGAACCGCTGCCACAGGCGGGGTCGCAAATTTTAAGTCGTGCAATTTCATCGGGTGTTTTACCGGTTATCAGTTTGCCTATGGTGTTTTTTACAATATATTTTACTATGTATTGTGGAGTATAAAATACGCCGCCGGCTTTGCGCACTTCGGGTTTATCTTCTACCTTAACCTCATGCGCAGGCGTAAGGCGTATTACCTTGCCCAAAAAACGCTCGTATGCCGTGCCCAAAATTTCGACTCCTATAACCGAAAACTCATAGGGCGATTGCGGATAGTACAAATTGTTTACAATAGCGCTTATGGTTTGGTTATCAATGGCAATGCTGCCCGAAAGCGCATCATGGGTGAGGTCAAAAAGTCCCGAATTGTACTTGCGGTCTGCCTCCTGAAACAGGAGAAACAGGTTTCGGAAAAATGCGCCCTCTTGTTTTGGGTTGGTTAAACATTGTTGCAGTTTACCATAAGGTTCAATACCCCTATCTTCGCAGTTGCGCAAAAAAACCATTCGGTTTATGTTCACTTGAACAGCGAGGTTAATTTCGTCCTCGTTTAGCGATTTGTTTTGCCGCGCAATGCTAACCGCCAACAGGTTTCGCCACTCATCGAGCGATTGCAGGAAGGCGTAATCCACACCAAGTGTGCCTTTTTTATCGGGGTGGGTAAATTGGTTAAGGCTGCCTTTTAGCACCTGTTCTTTGGCAAACAAGTCCCAAATCCAGTTAAACTCGGCAAGGTACTGGTCAAAGGTGAGGTATTTCAGCCTTGCCACCGTAGTAGCATCGGTTTCTTTGGGCTGTTTGGTGCAATCATAGAGGGCAAACTCCTCAAAATCGGTCAGAATGGAAACGGGCAGTTTTGCGCTCCACCCATAGCGTCTAAGCTGGTAAGAGGGCGCTGCTTCGGTTTTTATTTGTACTGCGGGCTTTTTTGCTTCCAAAAAAAACTGGGGTTTACCGTAGTTGGTAAAGCAGTAATCGGGCGCTTTGGTTTTACCGCCCACTTTCAGCTCTGCTTCGTGTATCACATCTTTATACAAAAAGGGCAAGCACAGTTTGGTATTGTCTATATCCCAGCCCAGTGCTTCAAACAGGGGATTGATGTAAAAAATGCGGGTTTCAGCCTCCTTTTGTTTCTTTTTCAAGAGGTCTATCTGCTGGGCAAAATGCTCAATAAGGCGGGCTATTTTGTTGTAGGCGGCTTGTTGGGCTGTTGTTTGGGGCATGGTACTAACTTTTACGGGTTACAAAGTTAGTACATTTATGCGGCAGTTGCAAGAAAAAGCAAACACCACTGTTTGGGTACCCCTACAAACCCTGTTTTGTTTCACAGAGCGTTATCCTGTATTTTTGAGACCGCCGGCTAATGCGTTTACCAGCAGCAGTAAACGCAATAGATACTTTTCGCTTTCTTGCGGTTGGGTTTCCTTTATGTTGCGCCACTTGATGAGGTAACTAATTTGCATTTGATGCAGCAAGTTTAGCGCATCACTTCTTAGCTTATTGTCTTCCAATCTTGAAATACGCCGCACCTTAACCGGCGCTTCCATTATTTCCGATATTTTTTGTAGGCAGGTATGGTAATCGGTTAGTATCAAGTCCATTAGCGCTTGTTTAATTTGTTCATCTTGTACCAAATTGGCAAATTGCTGCATAATTTCAGTATCAGCATTCAATAAATTGGTTTCAATTTGAATGAGGCTGTATTTAAAAACAGGCCATTCTTTGGCTAAGTGTTTCAGTTGTTCAAAATCATTAGGATACTGTTTTTGAAACTCGCCCAAGGCAGCGCCCATTCCAAACCATCCGCTAAGATTAAACCGGGCTTGATTCCAGCTAAAAACCCAAGGTATGGCTCTAAGGTCTTGCAGCGAGCGTTGTCCGGTTCTGCGTGCGGGTCGGGAGCCTATTTTACTTTGTTCCAGCACATCAATAGGGGTAGCTTTGCTGTAAAAATCCATAAAATGGGGGTGTTCTATCAATTTTCGGTAAGTGTGTTGAGCTAAGTAAACCAATCGGTTCATAATGTCGTAGTGGGGCTCATCGTTAGTGTCGGGTTGGGTAGTGAGAGTTTGCCTTGCTGTGCCTGCCACCAGCATCTCCATATTATAGGTGGCGGTGAGCAAATTAGCAAACTGGTTGGCAATGGTTTCGCCCTGTACAGTCATTTTAATATGCCCGCTCACAGTACCCTGGGGCATACTGTCTAAAAACCGGTGAATTTTTCCGCCACCTCGGCTAATGGTTCCGCCACGCCCATGAAAAAAGCAGAGTTTAACACCTGCCTCGCGGGCTACTTTGGTTAAATTTTCTTCTGCCTTGTAAATACTCCAGCGGCTGGTTAAAATTCCGCCGTCTTTATTGCTGTCGCTATAACCCAGCATTACCTCTTGAGTAAAAGTTTGTGCCGTTTTACGTTGCTTTTGTATAACCGGGTGATTTAAAAAAGCGCTTAAAATAGCGGCACCGGCAGCCAAGTCATCAATGGTTTCTAAAAGGGGCACAACAGGGAGGTTAGCATCTTGCAAACCCACCTCGCGTAAAAAGAGGAAAACCAGTAAAAGGTCGCTCAAGCTGCGCGTCATGCTAACTATTACAGAACCAATGCCCTCAGCGCCATATTGGGCAATATGATTTTTAACCGCCCTAAAATACCCCAACACATTGTCGGCTTCGGGTCCGCAGGAGGTGCCTTCTACTAAAAATGGACGTTTGCTTTGCAATTCTTTGTTTAAGAAGTTTAACCGTTGTTCTTCTGTCCAGTTGGCATAATGTGGGTTTTCATAACCCGATGCGGCTAAAACTTGCTCTATTGCTTTTTCGTGGTAAGCGCTGTTTTGCCTGATGTCTAATTTAGCTAAATGAAACCCGAAACAAAGCACTAAGCGCTCTACCGGAAACAGCCATTGTTTGGCTAATCTGCCCGCATTTAGGAAGAGCAGTACTTGTCTTAATTTTTTGAGTTCTACCTGTAATTGGTTTGCGGATATAAAATAAGCGTCAGCGCCGTGTGCATGGTTATTAGTTATGGTATTTTGTAATTTTACTAACAGTATATTTACAAACTGTCGCAGTGGCTCAGATGGGTTTCTGTTTAAGGCTTTTGTACCGGCTTCGCCTAATAGTTGGGCTTTTGCTTGTATTTCATCTAAAAAATCCTGCGGAAAAGTGATGCGGTAGGCAGAAAAACTCAGTTTTGCCGCCAACTCAAACAGTTGATTTTGGATCATTTGTAAAGCAGCCTGCCGGTGCAAAAGCAAGGTTTCTTCGGTAAACTGTGGCGTAACAAAGGGGTGCCCGTCGCGGTCGCCGCCAACCCAGCTTCCAAACTGAATAAGCGGATATTGTTCGGGCTCATGCAATAAATTGGGTGTAAAACCCAATGCAATCCATGCATCTTGCAGCCGCTGGTCGGTTAGGCGCAAGGTTTGGGGAAAAACGTTTACAAAATAGTGCATCAGGTTGCTTCTTTCATCTTCCAATCGGGGTTTTTGGAGGTAAATTTCGCCGGTTCGCCACCAGCGTTCCAATAACCCAATAATTTCCTGCTCAAGCCTTGTTTTTTCAGTAGCCGACCAGTTGGGGTTTTCTTTTTTTACCAATAACAGGTACAACTCCCTGTGAATGTCTAAAACGGTAAGGCGTTTTGATTCGGTAGGGTGGGCGGTTAATACCGGCACCACTTTTATTTGGGCTATTATTTGGGCTATTTCCTGTTGGCTTATGCCGGCGGTTTTCCAGTGTTGCAGGGTTTCGGCCCATGAGCCTCTTGTAGATGCCAGCCCAAACTTTGTTTCAGCTTTGCGGCGGTATTGGGTAGCGGCATTTTCTTCAACTAAGTTTAACAGCTCAAAACAAATACCAATGGCTTGTGCCAATTTTTCATCGGATTGGTGATACTGCGGGGTTTGGTTAAAAGGCAAGGCTGCTGCCAGCTCTTCTTCTCCCAAAGAGCTGAGCATCTGTTTAAACAACGATACCAAATACAAGTAATCCGATTTTATTTTTTCAAGTCCTTCGTGTTCAAGTTGTTCCTTTGTCATTTTTGTTGCAGGTTTTAGTTGTAGTAGTGGTGTAAATTTTGCTGTTGGTTAGTTGCACTACTTCAGTTTACGCCTATCTGTGGCAAATGTTTATGCCCACTGTTCCTGTTTTTTTGAAAGGGACATTAGGAAATGCAGGAGCAGCGCAACTACGTATGCAGCAACTTATGGTTTGTGCAGGCATAACCCAAGGTGTGTCATGAAACAATGAGTTTATGCAATATGCAGTGTTTTAGCGTTTAAAACTCCACATCGGGAGCCGAAAAGTTTTCGGCAATTACCTGAAAAGTGGTGCGGCGGTTTTGCTGGTGTTGCTCTTCGGTGCAGGTTACGCCATTAGCACATTCATTTACCAAACGGTTTTCGCCATAGCCTTTGGCAAGGAGGCGGCGAGCATCAATGCCTTGCTGTGCCAAATAATTAACCGCCGCTTGCGCTCTGTTTTGCGAGAGGGTTTCATTGTAGCGGTCAGACCCCCGCGAGTCGGTATGTGAACCAAGAAGTATTTTAATGTTTGGGTTTTCTTTGAGTAGTTGTGCCAGTTTGTTGAGGGTAGGCATGGCATCGGGGCGGATATCGTACTTATCTAAGTCATAGTAGATATTTTCCAGCACAATTTCTTTTTGGCGGTAAATTTTGTCAATCATAATTTCGGCAAAAACATAAACGGTGTCTTTACCGGCGGGTGGCAAAAGATTTTTAGTTGTAACTTCCACCGATTGTTTAAAGTACCCGTTTTTAAAGGCGGTAATTTTGTAATCGGTAGCGGGTTCCAATTCTAACGAGAAATTGCCTTTGGCATTGGTAATCAGTCTGCTCGAAATGCGGCTGTCCACACTTAGCCCCAGTATTTCGGCAATAGCATCGGGCACGGGGGTTTTACCTGCCACGGCGCTGTTGGGGTCATCGGGGGTAGAGAAGTTTTTTTGCACCACCTGTGCTTGTAAAACGTACACCACATCGGGTTTTTTAGTTTCGGCAGGCGGTTTTTGGGCTATGAGCGAATCGGGTATTTCTTTGGGTGTTTCTAAGATAAAGGCATAAATATCATCGTTGCCCATGCCTCCCTCGCGCGAGGAAGAAAAGAAGCCCGTGGCCTCTAAGGAGTCTAAGAGTTCAGGTTTTACATAGGGTTCAAAAACAAGGGCAAAATCATCGGCAGCCGAGTTTATGGGGTATCGCAGGTTTTGCGGATTTACCCACTTATTGCCCTTTCGGGTTGCAGCAAAAATATCTAACCCGCCCATGCCTGCATGACCCGATGAGGCAAAGTATAACTTGCCATCGGGACCTATATACGGAAAACCTTCGTAGTATTCGGTATTGATTTCGGGACCTAAGTTTTCGGGGTCGCTCCAAAATCCGTCTTTTCCCTTCGTAACGCGGTAGAGGTCTTTATCGCCAAACCCGTTTGGGTTATCGGCAGAGAAATAGAGTTCCATACCATCGGCCGAAAGAAATGGTTGTCCTACGTTAATGGTATCTACGTCAAACAGGGGCACTAATTCGGGTATAGACCATTTTCCCTTATCGGTAAGGTAGCTGGCATAAATTTTACAATAGTCATCTTTTTTATTGGGGCTGCCACAGGCGGTAAAAAAAATTTCCTTAAAATCGGGACTAAAAGCAGCGGTGCCTTCGTTATAGGGGGTGTTTATAGAGTCGCCAAACAAGGTAAGGTTGCTAAAAACAAAACCTTCTTTACGCTCTGCCACAAAGAGGTCGGAGTGTTTTTCGCCTGTCCAGCCATAGAGTTTATTGCCGGTAGCGCCGCTGCGCGAGGAGGTAAATACTAATAGTTGGTTATGGTAAATAACGGGTGCAAAATCAGAGGCGGGCGAGTTGAGGCTACTAACCGAAAACACCTTATGCCGGGTAGGGTTTTGCTGCCATTCCAATGCTTGTCGGCAAGATTGTATTTGTCGGGTGGCTTTGGCCCGATTATTGGGGTTTCCTAAGGCGTATTCTTTAAACAGTTGCATGGCTTCGTTGTACTTGCCGTTGCTTTTGAGCATAAGTGCGTATTTAAAAGGCAGCTCGGTATTGGTGCCGTACTCCATTGCAGATTTGTACCATTTTTCGGCATCTTTGGTACGGTTTGCCATTCGGTAGCACTCGGCAATTTTGTAAGCCAGTTCCGATTGTTTGAGTACGTTTTTTTCTGCGTTGTATTCTTCGGTCAGCAATCGGCTGGCAGTAATGTATTCCTTGTTTTCTAATGCTGAGGCAGCGCTCATTTTGGGTTCAAACAAAGTGCGACAACCGGCGGTTACTAACCCTGCAATCAGCATTATAGCCGCTAACCAGTTTAAAGGCAATATCTTCATATTAATTGATATTTTTTTTTAAGAATGCGAATGGTAAAAACTGAAAACACACCTCGTTTTACTCTTTTTAAAGAACGCTTTTTTTGTGTGCCGGTTTGGTTTAGTCAGCAACAATACGGTTTAGCGCTGTTTTTAAAACTTTGGAGGGCTTTAAATTATTTTATCTCAACTAAAAAGGGGCTCAATTTGCGCTTGTTTCCTACCTTTGCCGCTCCCTTATACAAACCAAAAGAAGATTTTTCTTTATTTACCCAAACAACTGCCTCAAACTATGGCTAAACTATTGGCTTTACTGCTGCTGGCAGCAGTTTTATTATTTGCCTGCAAACAAGATAGGGACAAAAGTAAGGAAGTTGTACCCGAAACACCAAATATTGTTGGCACAAATAACAAACCCGATACAGATACTGCACTTTTACTACGCAAATATGTGAGGGACACCTTGTTTTTTTCAGACCCTGCCCAACCCGATTTTTTTATATTAGAAGCTGACGGGTTTGAACCCAAACGAACCATGTTGCGTTTTAGTATCGTAAACAGTAAGGGCATAGAGATTTACTCCGATAGTTTTAAAGCCGATTTGCTGCTGGACGACGGCATTTATGACCTTACTGCCAAACCAACCGAAAGGGAGCGCAACAAGTATATCATAGATAAAGCAAACAAGTTCTTTGATGCTAAAAATGTGTTAAAGCCTGCCATAAAACCTGGCGAAGAATTTTCGCCCGAATACTCCGATAAAGAAATATGGCAAGATATTGCAGGCGATACATCAGCAATAGGGTTTTACTACCTGCTTGCACCTAACAAGGGTAAAAGCATTGCCTACTCAAAAAAGCAGAAAAAAGTGGTTGTTTACTTTAGTTGTTGCTAACAAAAAATCAAGCGTTTTCATTGGTTGGTGTGCTTAAAGTGTTTAAACCATTTTTTAACCTACCATTCATACAAACACATCTTTTATGAAAAATTTTTCTAAATTAATTGCTGTCTTTGCGCTATTTTTGGTACTGCTGATGGCAGCCTGCCATAAACACAACCATGCCGATGAAGTAACCATTAATATACAAAGCCCCACCGAAGGAGCCGTTTTAGCCACCGCCGATTCCTTGCACATGCACATTGAATTTACCTCCTCCGATATGATTCACAATGTACTGGTTAAGGTAACCCAATTAAATACCAACGAAACGCCTTTCATTTTTGATGAGCATGTTCATGCAGAGGAAAGCTACACTTTTCACCATATTCATGCACCCCTTGCTACAGGCAGCTACCAACTACAGGCTACCGTTACCGGACATAGTTCTCAAGACCCTGTTTTTACCGAAACAGTCAATTTTAGCGTAGCGCCGTAATAGTGGGCGCATTGGTTGTAGAAACACACAATTGTGTGTTAATGGCATTTTACAGGTAAAAAGACATACATGTGGTGCAGCGTCTGAACAATTGTTGCCCAAAATAGTTGTATGGGGTAGTTTTTACCTTTTTTTTGTAATTTTGCGGCACAATTTAAAAACAGCTACAAGATGAGAGAAGTGCGTTTTAGAGAAGCCCTGCGCGAAGCCATGTCTGAGGAGATGCGCCATGATGAGCGCGTATTCCTAATGGGCGAAGAAGTAGCCCAATACGATGGCGCTTACAAGGTAAGCCAAGGCATGTTGGCAGAGTTTGGCGAAAAAAGAGTCATAGATACCCCCATATCAGAGCTGGGCTTTGCAGGCATAGGCGTAGGCGCTGCCATGAACGGTGTGCGCCCTATAGTAGAATTTATGACTTGGAACTTTGCTGTTTTGGCATTTGACCAAATCATAAACTCGGCAGCAAAGATGCTGTCTATGTCGGGCGGTCAGTTTCATTGCCCCATTGTTTTTAGAGGTCCAACCGGCTCGGCAGGGCAGTTGGGCGCTCAGCACTCCCAAACCTTTGAAGCCTGGATGGGCAGTGTGCCGGGTGTTAAAGTGGTGTCGGTTTCTAACCCTTATGACGCCAAAGGATTGCTAAAATCTGCCATTAGAGACGATGACCCTGTACTATTTATGGAGTCGGAGGTAATGTATGGCGATGTAGGGCATATTCCCGATGAAGAATACCTTATTCCCATAGGTAAAGCAGATATAAAGCGCGCCGGCACCGATGTTACAATAGTGTCTTACAATAAAATGATGAAAGTAGCCCTTGGCGCTGCCGAAGAGTTAGCCAAAGAAGGCATTAATGCTGAGGTAATAGATTTGCGCACCATTCGCCCTATGGACTACGAAACGCTGGTGCAATCGCTCAAAAAAACCAACCGCATGATAGTGGTAGAAGAAGCATGGCCCTTTGCCTCTGTATCTGCCGAAATTGCTTACAGCATGCAGCGTTTTGCCTTTGATTACCTTGATGCGCCTATTTTGCGCATTACCGGTGCCGATACGCCCGTTGCCTATGCCCCCAATCTTGTTGCCGAGTTTTTACCCAATACCGGCAAGGTAATCAGGGCGGCAAAAGAGGTAATGTACCTGAAAAAGTAAATGGTACTTGACAGATGGTACTTGGTACTATATAGCATTTGACTACCCACTACTATCTATCAAACTACTCAAACGTCATAAACGAATCAAAGAATGTATTTACTTCTTTTTGGGTAAGTTTGCGTTCAGCGCCGGTAACACTAAGCAGGTAAAAATTTTTACCTTTGCGCAGCATCACAAACCGCATGTGGCTGTTGGGCATCATTTCGCCCATTGCCAATTGCCCTTCTTGTGCCACTACCCCTAATAGCTGCACTTTGTTTTGGTAGGTAATAACAGCGCCCTTAGATTTTGCTAATCTTTCGGCTATAAGGTTATAAAATTCCTCATCGGTAATGGAAAGGGTATCGGGTATGGCGGTGTAGGCAATACTGTAAAACAAACCATTGGGGCGGTCGTTGTAAGTGTATAAAATCATGTCGTCTTCCATCCACTCCACCATAGCGCTATCGGGCATCAAAACCTGAAAACCGGCTTCTTCAGCTTCAATGAGTGCAAAAGGGCTATCATATATTACAATGGCTGATGTATCGGGCAATGAGGTTTTGGTAACAGTGTTGGTTTGGTAAGTTTTATCCGAAGAATACACCGGCAATACGCTATACCCTTTTTGCCTTAGCAGCTCTATAATACCGTTTTTACCCGGCAAATGCAGCGCACCTACAGCGGTAAAAGTAGGCTGTTTGCGCATAAAACTATCCATTCGGTAAGCCATAGTTTTGTTTCGGTCTATTACCAGGGCACGGTCAAACGACTCCGTTACCGATTCTTTCTGACCTTCATACAATTTAAGCAAAGCGTCTAAATCTTGTCGGGCATAGTATTCTATCATGTCTTCCCCCATAGCATCATAAGAGCCGGCATTGTTTACCTGTTCCAGCAGCATTTCGGCTTGTACTTTCAGCGGTAATTTGTCTATGGCTTGCATTTGCTCCCGCACACTTTCTATGCTAATGAGTTGTTTACGCTGCTTTTTACCCTCCTCCTGAAAATACATATCTAAAATGAGTTCACTTTTAGGCAATTCTTCGGCAGCAGCATCCATTTCAGTGAGTAGTGAAGCCAGAAACATGGGTTTAATTTTATCTACATTGTAAATGAAGGTCATAAACCCTAATTTTTGCGACACGGCTTTTTTTACCCGCTGGTACGTTTCCGCATCATACAAATCTTTTAGGGTAGTATCGCGCATATACATCTGTTTCATAGCGCCAACCATATCTTTGATACCCATTTTATCGGTAACAATTTCAAGGGCTACCGCTTTGCAGGCACTAAGACTTACCAGCACCGAGTCGCCAAGGTTATGCACACGGCTGTTTCGGGAGTGCATGGTGCCATACAGGTACGATGGTTGTTTTAACCCGTTGCCCTCTATGCGCCAGTGAAGCGTATTGTAGGGTTGAGCAAGCAAACCAGCAAAATGGCCAACAAGTGCCGGCAACAAAAAAGCTATTAAAATAGCAAAAAAACGCATAATCTTATTAGAATTTAAAACAAAGTAAGCTGTCAAAGCAAAAAAAAGGAGGAAAAAAGTAAGTTATTGAAGCAAAAACAAACTAATAAGCCAAACAAAAAAAACAGCCCGATAGTTGGTGCGTTTTGCAGTAAACTATATTTACAAAAGCTAAGTAGCAATGGCAGTTCAGAATAAAAAGAAAAAGAGCAATCGGTGGTTATATATAACCGGAGCAGTAACCTTGTTGGTACTTGCCGGTTTAGGCATAGGCAAACAACAGGGGTGGATAGGCAAACCACAGCTTACCAAAGTAACCGCCGAAAAAGCCGAAAACCGAACCATTATAGAAACTGTATCGGCAAACGGTAAAATATATCCCGAAGTGGAAGTATCTATTACTCCCGATGTATCAGGCGAAGTAGTACAACTATTAGTAGAAGAAGGAGACTCGGTAAAAGCCGGCGATCTGCTGGCAAAAATTAATCCCGATACCTACAACTCTATGGTAGAACGCGCCGATGCTGCCGTAAATGCCTCTAAATCAACCACCTCTAACGTGGAGGCACAGGTTACGCAGTTGCAAGTGCAATTAGAACAGGCAAAAAAGAATTTTGCCCGAAATAAACAACTGTTTAACGATGGAGTAATTGCCGCCGCCGAATTAGAAACTGCCGAAACTGCGGTAAAAAATGTAGAAGCCCAGATTGTTGCCCTCCGCAAATCAATTGAAGGCTCCTCTTTTAACGAACAGAGCGCCAAAGCCACTCTTAAAGAAGCCAAAGAAAACCTGCGCCGCACTAATGTGTATGCACCCATGAGCGGCATCATATCTAAGCTGAATGTTAAAAAAGGAGAGCGTGTGGTTGGTACCTCACAGTTTGCCGGTACCGAAATTATGAAAATAGCCAACTTCAATAACATAGAAGTTAGAGTTGATGTTAGCGAAAACGATATTATTAGGGTTAAAACCGGTGATACCGCAGTTGTAGAAATTGATGCCTACTTAGACCGAAAATTTACCGGCGTAGTAACCCAAATTGCCAGCAGCTCCAATGCCATTAACCAACTTTCTGCCGACCAGATAACCAATTTTACCGTTAAAATTAAACTCCAAAAAGATACCTACGCCTTACTGTACAAAGAGTATAAAATGCCTTTCAGACCGGGTATGTCGGCAGCCGTTGATATTCAAACCCGAACAGCGGCAGGCGTAGTTACCGTTCCTATACAAGCTGTTACCACCCGCGAGGTTCCCGATTCGCTCCGAGCCAATAAAGGCTCAAAAGTTTCGGAGTTAGATGAGCTGGTGTTTGTATTAGAAGGAAACAAAGTAAAAAGCCGAAAAATAAAACCGGGCATTCAAGATAATACCTATATTGAAATTTTGAGCGGCTTACAAGCCGGCGAACAAGTAATAACAGCCCCTTACCGGGTGGTTAATAAAAAACTAAAAGATGATATGGAAGTAGAGGTTGTACCCAAAGACCAACTCTACACCCAAACCGGTAAAGCCAAAAAAGAAGAAGAAGAGGAATAATACAATTACTCTTTTTTTTCTGCACTTGTTTTGTGTGATTTATCTTGTATGCCTTTAACTTTTGCCACTAAATTTTCAGGGCACATAGCGCACACAACATTATAATTTATTTTATTTATGTCATTGCCGGCAAGGCAGCGTTTGGGGGTGCAGTTTCTTTATGCCAGCCTACAAGAGGTTGACTCAAACAGGCTTTGTGTATAGCAAAACAAATTAACATTGCTCCTGGTGCACACCCAAACCTTAGTTGGTTATACAAGTTTGCCACAGCCTGCGCGTTTTTTACCATCAACCATAAAATTCCAGTTGCAGAGCACAACCTTTATTGTCATAATTACGTAAAAAAGGTAACAAGGTGTGTTTAACCACCTCTGCCTGCCCTTACAAAATTTATATCCCTTTATTACCGGAAAATTGTGCACACTTGTGTGCAAAACAGTAATTATTGTAGTTCACTGCTACAAAGCAGCGCTAAATAAAGAGGATATGTATCGGTATTTTTTATTGATTTCAGTTGTTTTGTTTGTAGGATATATATCCACTCTTAACGCGCAAAACAGCACAAACGCTTACCGCCAAGGGGAATTGTTCATCAAAATATGCCCCGATTTGCGCATTTACCTTCCCCAATACCATCGGGGCAGTAATGCTCAGGATTACCCTGTTTTGGGCAAACTGATTCAGCCCTTTGGCATTACGGCTGTTAGTCGTCCGTTTACCCGCCTCAGTGCGCCTGAGTTTAGCCATATTTACCATATAACCTTCACTCAAACCGGTAAAACCGACCTTTTATGGCGCGAACTAACCAATTTGCCACAGATAGAATATGCCGAGAGCGTACCCATTGACCAAATTTTAGATACCCCCAACGACCCCCTACTCAATAACGGTGAACAAGCCTACCTAACCGTCATCAATTCATTAGAAGCCTTAGGTTTAGGAACGGGCTCTGCCAACGTAGTGCTTGCCCTTGTAGATGATGCCGTGAGCCTTAACCACGAAGACCTTGCTCCCTGCATTTACACCAATCCAAACGAAATACCCGGAAACGGCATAGATGATGACGGCAACGGACTTATTGACGACTGGCAAGGCTGGGATTTTGCCGATGCTGATAATAATGCCAACCCACCCGATAATGCATCGGCAGCATCTTTTTCGCACGGAACGCACTGCGCCGGTACAGCAGGAGCAGCTACCAACAACGGCATTGGCATAGCCTCATTGGGAAGCGGGGTAAAAATTTTACCTGTTAAATGCACTGCTAATTTTTCAAACAATACAGCGCTTATTACACATGGCTGGCAAGGCGTAGAATATGCTATAGCACAGGGCGCTCACATTATCAGCATATCGTGGGGTAGTACACAGTATTCTTCGGTTTACAATAGTTTGGTAAGTTATGCGCATAATCAGGGCATTGTTATAGTTGCTGCCGCAGGCAATGCCAATACCGATACACCCTTTTACCCTGCCGCTTATGAATCTGTTTTATCAGTAGCTGCCTGCGATAATAGCGGCAAAAAAGCCTCTTTCAGCAATTACGGCACATGGATAGACTTGGTAGCGCCGGGCGTAAACATAAAAAGCGCCGTTGCCTCTCTTGGCAATGCTTATGGTATAAAAAGCGGCACCTCTATGGCAACGCCATTGGTAGCCGGGTTATGCGCCTTATTGCGCTCGCATAACAACAACCTTAACCCTGACGAAATAAAAAACTGCCTTACCAATACAGCTACCGATATAAGCTTACAAAATCCCGATTACACCGGCAAATTGGGTGCCGGTATGGTCAATGCCTACAATGCAGTACTTTGCGCCCTGCCCGATATGGGCTGCAATGCACCAAGCGGATTACATGCCACCAATGTAGGCGCTACCGGCGCTACCCTAAACTGGCAAAGCATAAACAATGCCGCCCTTTATACACTGCGCTACAAACCTACAAGCAGCGCCAACTGGATAACTAAAAACACGCCCACCAATACGCTACCGGTTGCCGATTTAGCGGCTTGCTCTACCTATGAGTTTCAGGTAAGGGTAACCTGCCCGGGCGGGCAACCTTCTGTTTTTTCGGGTTCTTACTACTTAAACACCATTGCTGCCGAAACGCTAACCTACTGCCAAACTAATGCCCTAAACAGCTCGGCAGAATGGATTGGACAGGTGGCTTTGAACAATTTACTGCATACAGCCACCACACCCCCCAATGCAAACACAGGCTATGAAAATAATACCTGTTCCGAAGCCAACTTGCAAACCGGCAACAGCTACACCTTAGTTCTGACACCAGCATTTGCTTTAACACCCTATAATGAATACTGGCGAGTTTGGATAGATTACAACCGAAATGGCAGTTTTTCTGATACCGGAGAATTAGTATTTGATTCGGGCAGTGTTTCTGCCTCGGCAGTAAGTGGCACAATAACTGTTCCTGCTAACCTGACAACCGGCAAAACCACCATGCGAGTAGCTATGAAATGGGTAGGCAGCGAAGATTACAGTTTACCCAATCCCTGCATAGCTTTTGCTATGGGGCAGGTAAAAGATTTTGGGGTAAATATAACAGCGCCACCGGTAAACAACTGCCCAAGTCCGCTAAACCCAAGTACAGCAGATATTACTTTTCAAAGTGCAGTTATCAATTGTACCGTTCCGCCTACATCGGGAAGCTATATACTGGAGTATAGAGAAATCAATCAAACCAATTGGCAAAGCATCAGTGGCATTGGAGCATTTCCTTATACAGTAAACGGGTTGCTAAGTGCAACCGGTTATCAGTATAGAATTAAACAACAATGTAGCAGTGGCTTAACTTCCGATTATTCGCCTACCGGTTATTTCACCACCGCCCAGCCGCCATGTAATGCCCCCGAAACTTCAACAGCATTGGGCATTACCAACGTGGCAACTACCATTACATGGAGTAGTGTATCCGGCACCGCAACGTTTGAAATACGCTATCGCCAGCAAGGGTTGGCAGCGCCTTGGCTGCTTACTACCGCAGTGGGTTATACTGCCACCCTTGCCGGCTTGGTGCCGGGTACCTCTTATGAATACCAAATCCGAAGCATTTGCAGCCAGGTAAATGTAGGTAATTTTTCGGCTGTTTTTGTTTTTACCACTGCCGGCTCTTGCCTTACACCTACCGGCTTAACCGCTGCCAACATTTCCCCCAATACCGCCCTTGCGCAGTGGAATGCACAGGCAGGCGTTGCCTCCTATCAGGTGCGCTACCGCAAACAGGGCTCGCCCGAGTGGCAGAATCAAATTACCATTACTAACAGTTTTCAACTTACCGGCTTAGAAGAAGGAGCTACTTATGAAGTAAGGGTTAGAACAGTTTGTAATGCGGGTAGCAGCAGCGCTTTTTCGGCTATTTACACCTTTATTACCAATGCCGCTCTCAATTGTGCAACCCCCACAGGGTTAACCGTATTAAATGCTACTGCCAATAACGCACAATTAACATGGCAGCCGGCAGCAGGCGCTTTGTCTTATGAAGTGCAATACCGATTATGGGGAAACCCAAGTTGGAATACACAAAACGCAGGTACTGCAACCGGCATAACATTAAGCATGCTCAGTGCAGGCGCTACTTATATAGTTAGGGTACAAAACCTTTGCAGCTCCGGCAGCAGCGCTTTTACGCCAGAAGTTGTTTTTACCACTACCGATGTGCTTGCCTTGTGCGGTGCGCCACAAAGCCTAATAGCCACCGGCAGCAGCCCTACACAGGTTAGCTTATTATGGTCGGCCGAAGCCAACGCACAAAACTACCAGTTGCAGTATGGTATTGCCGGCAGCAATACATGGATAACCCTAATGGTAACCGGCAACAGTTTTATGCTTGATGGTTTAATAGGCTGTACACAGTATGTATTTAGAGTAAAATCCACTTGTGGTGGCACAAGCTCATCGGGTTACTCGCCCCAGGTATTACATACTACTGCCTGTACCACGCCAATTACGGGCACCGGTATTGCGCTCAACTATTGTGCCTCGCAAGGCAATAATGCCAGTCTTGAGTGGATTGCTGGTGTCCAAATTTCCGATTTAAATAATACCAGTGGCAGCAATAACGGCTATGGCAATTTTACCCACCTCAGCGCTGAACTCACTGCCGGAAACGCCTATCCTATTGCCCTTACTCCCGGTTTTGCCGCCGGCGCTTACAACGAATACTGGCGCGTGTGGATAGACCTAAACCGCGACGGCGATTTTGCCGATGCAGGAGAATTGGTTTTTGATGTAGGCATGGCAAGTAGCGCTCCGGTAGCAGGCTCCATTACCATACCAGATTCTGCCACCCCGGGCGAAACTCGTATGCGTGTAACTATGCGGTTTAAAAATGCAGCTCCGGCTTGCGGCACTTTTAGTTATGGGGAAACCGAAGATTATACCGTAAACATATCAGCAGCCGCTTTGATACAGGAGGTATTGCCCGATGTTGCAACCACCCTGCCCGATTGCTCACAAATTCCCATGGCTATTGCTTTTGATTACGAAGTAAATGGACAAACGGCTACCTTTACCAACCTATCTACAGGCAATTTTGATGAGGTGTTGTGGAGTTTTGGCGATGGTAACTCATCTGACCAACTAAATGCTACTCACCAATATGCCCAATCGGGTGAGTACTTCTTCCAACTCACCATTATTAACAGCGCTACCAATTGTATGCAGCAGTATGAAGGTTACCTCTACATTACGCAGCAAGAGGAAGGCATTGAAGAGCATTTCTTGCACCACAATGCTGCTGATGAGTAAGCCTATTCTAATACTTTTGTAAACCGAAGACAATACCTTAACGCTGCTAAACCTATGGCGGCAGTTGTAAAAAACAGAGCAAAACTGCCCCACTCCATAAAAATGAGTTTACCCAAAGCAAATAGGATAGAGTAAGTCATTACCACTGCACTCAACCAAGCTCCTACTAACCATAACAGGTTATGCTTATGAGTGGCTGTGTGCGGAAACGTTGCTTGTGCCACCGGTTTCCAAAATCCATCGGGTTGTACCGTTCGGTAAAACTGTTGTAAGGTTTCGGGGCTTTCGGGCGGGGTGAGCAGGGTAGCGGTTATCCAAGCAAGGGTGGTGAATCCAACGGTAACAAAAAAACTATCGGGAAAATCCCACTGCAATACAAACTTACTGAAAGCGTAAGCAAAAAACGGCGCAATAGTAGCTACAATTTCGCTCCATGCGTTTATGCGCCACCAGTACCAGCGCAAAATAAGCGCTAACCCCAACCCCGCGCCACATTCTATAACAAACGACCACAGTGTTTTTATGCTGCTTATTTGCGTACTTACATATAAACCGACAGCCATAAGTAGCAGGGTAGTAAGCCGAGCCACCATTACTAAATTTTGTTGGGTAGCGCCGGGTCGTATAAACCGCCGGTAAACATCGTTTACCACATAACTGGCACCCCAGTTGAGTTGTGTACTAATGGTACTCATATAGGCTGCAAAAAAGGCTACTAACAACAAACCCCTAAAACCGGCGGGTAAAAAATCGCGCATGGCGTATATATAACCCAATTTTTTATCGGCGAGAGTTAAATCGGGGTAAAGCACCATAGCGCACAAACCCACAATAACCCATGGCCATGGTCGTATGCAGTAATGGGCTATCTGAAAAAACAGGGTAGCATACACAGCGTTTTTTTCGTTTTTGGCGCTCATCATGCGCTGTGCTACATAACCGCCGCCGCCCGGTTCAGCGCCCGGATACCAACTTGCCCACCACTGTATGCCAATGTATGCCAAAAATGCCCCCACACTGATGCTCAAAACCGAAAATGTGCCCGAATTTGAAGCAGTATTATTGCCAATAGTAGGAAAAAAATCAAATGCCGACTGGGGTAACTGTGCCTTTAACCCGCTTATTCCGCCTATTTCATCCGATTGCAACACTAAAACCGCCAATACAATGCAACCTATCATGGCAATAACAAACTGCACCGCATCGGTAAGCGCTACTCCAAGTAAGCCCGATAAAGAAGAATATGCCGCAGCCAGTAACATCAGTGCAGCAGTATATTGCAATGCCTGAGTGCTGCTCATGCCAAAAAAGCCGGTAAAAATAGCAATCATAGCCACATTTACCCAAGCTATTACAATTACATTCATAAACACACCAAGGTAAAGCGCCTTAAAACCCCGCAAAAAAGCAGCCGGTTTACCCCCATAGCGGCGTTCTATCAACTCTACCTCTGTAAGTACGCCGGAGCGCCGCCACAGTTTGGCAAAGAAAAAAGTGGTGAGCATACCACCCAGCAGCATATTCCACCACAGCCAATTGCCCGAAATACCGCTTTGCCCCACCAACTCCGTTACCGCCAATGGCGTATCGGCAGCAAAGGTGGTAGCTACCATAGACAAACCGGCTATGTACCAAGGCAGATTGCGCCCACCTAAAAAAAAACTTTCTAAGTTTTTTCCCGCCCTTCGGCTCACTGATAAACCAATAGCAAGACTAATCAATAAAAACAACCCGATAATGACCCAATCTAAGGGAGCTAACATGTAAGATACTTTGGTGGAGTGATAAAATGGCTTAGCCCATGGGTGTTAAGCGCGTGTACCTAAATTGGGCTCAAAAGTAACAATTGTTTGCGTATTTCATAACACCTGTCTATTTCTCTCAAAAACGCAAATGAAAGATTAGTGAGGAATACCAAACTAATATGCACCAAATACTATATGCCAAGTAACATACCCAAAAATCGGGTTCTTTACTTTTTCTATCCTTACAAAACACAACCTTTTCACCAATACAGGTGTTTAATAACTTGGCTCTTTTCAAAACAGATTTTTTAAGAAATCAACTCCATTACGCTATGAAAAATCACAATTTCAGAAAATTGGCAGTACTCACTTCCGGAGGTGATGCGCCCGGCATGAATGCCTGCATAAGAGCAGTAGTACGAGCAGCCCATTATTACCAAATACCCATAGCCCGCATAAAAAACGGCTATGCCGGCATGATTGAAAACAAAATAAAGCTAATAGGCAAGCGAAAAGTTAGCAACATTATTCAACGGGGCGGCACAATTTTAGGCACTGCCCGATGCCCCGAGTTTATGAATCCTACAGGCAGAGCCAAAGCTTATGAAAACTTGCGCCGCGAAGGAGTGGACGGTGTAATTGTTATAGGCGGCGATGGTTCTTTTAAAGGCGCTATGGATTTTTCAAAAGAATATCCCGATATTCCGTTTATTGGCATACCGGGCACCATAGACAACGACCTTTATGGCACCGATTATACCATTGGATATGCCACTGCCATCAATACAGTAATAGAAGCAATAGACAAAATACGGGATACAGCATCATCGCACAGCCGCTTGTTTTTCATAGAAGTTATGGGACGCGATGCCGGTTTTATTGCCCTTTCTACCGGTGTGGGTGGCGGGGCAGAAGCCATTCTTGTGCCCGAGCTTACTACTACCATTGAAGATTTGGTAGAAAAATTAGAAACCGGCAGAATAAGCGGTAAAAAATCGAGCATAGTTATTGTGGCAGAAGGCGATGAAAGAGGAGGCGCTAAACAAATATCCGACCTTGTTTTGGCTCAATTACCACCTGATACCTACGACTCCCGGGTAACGGTTCTGGGGCATATACAACGGGGTGGCTCGCCGGTGTGCCAAGACCGCGTGCTGGCAAGCCGGCTGGGTATTGCTGCAGTGGAAGCCTTAATAAATGGCAAAAAAAACGTAATGGTAGGCATAAACAGAAATGAAATTGTTTACACCCCCCTTAAAAAAGCAGTGAAACACAACATAAAACTTGACCCCGAATTGGTTCGCATTGCCGAGATTTTGTCTCACTAAGTACGTGAAAACACCGTAATCATTTCATAGGGGCGGGTTAAATGCGTACCTTTGCAGCGTTTTAGTGAGTAACCTGGTAAACCAACCGCCCCCATGTTCAGGCAATTAAAAGGGCATAAACTGTATATGTTGCTGGAGCAAAAAATTAAATTTGCTATTGCCTCTGTTATAGCCACTTCTACCGATTACGCCTTGTATTTGTTGTTTACCCTTTACCTGCATTTTGCGCCGGTACCGTCTAATATTGTGTCGGCATCAACAGGTATGCTCATCAATTTTTTTCTGCACAAACGCATGGTTTTTACCCTTCAGCGAAAAGCGCACCACGCATTTCTGCTTTCGGTTATTGTGTCGTTTGGGGGTATAGGTTTAGGAACTGCGCTTATTTACCTCCTTACCCAGCATCCCTTTTTTCTCCGCCACCAGTATATCACTAAACTTATAGCCACAGCCACCGTGTTTTTTTACAATTTTTACCTCAAGCGCTTTGCTTTTGAAAAAAAACTGAATTTGGTAAGCGCCACCGAACATACCGACCCTCCCGCAGTAAGGTAGTTTCTAAAGCTTTGGTTTTATCAGCCTTTCCTTATAAATCAAAGCCCGGTTAACATAACATTGTGTTAGCCATTAGCTAACCGGCTTTGTACAAAAGAAGCACTAATCCTGTATTAACAAACAGATAGTTGGGTAAAAAGGGGTTTATGCTTACCTTTGCTACTTATGCCAACTATACCGTTTAACAAACCATTTCTTACCGGTAAAGAAACCCATTATATTGAGCAAGCCGTGGCGCTGGGTCAATTATCGGGTGATGGAGAATTTACACGCCGTTGTCATCTTTTTTTTGAACATCGATACCGGTTTAATAAGGTGCTACTCACTACCTCTTGTACCGATGCCTTAGAAATGAGCGCCATCCTCATCAATACACAGCCCGATGATGAAATTATTGTACCCTCTTACACCTTTGTATCTTGCGCCAACGCTTTTGTACTGCGTGGTGCTAAAATAGTATTTGCCGACAGCGAAATGCTTACTCCCAATATTGATGCACAACAAATAGAAAAACTTATTACCCCCCGCACCAAAGCCATAGTGGTGGTGCATTATGCCGGCATTGCCTGCCAAATGGAGCAAGTTATGCAAGTGGCTAATAAGCACAATCTTTTTGTAATAGAAGATGCCGCCCATAGTATAGACTCGTTTTACCACCGCCAACCTTTGGGCAGTTTTGGTCATCTGGCTACTTTTTCGTTTCACGAAACCAAAAACGTAATTGCCGGCGAAGGGGGTATGCTGGCTATTAACGACCCACAGTTTAACCTGCGCGCCGAAATTATCAGAGAAAAAGGCACCAACCGCACCTCATTTTTCAGAGGTGAGGTGGCTAAGTATGAATGGGTGGATATTGGTTCGTCTTTTTTGCCCTCTGAGCTCAATGCTGCTTTTTTATTTGCACAGTTAGAACAACTAACACAAATTCAACAAAAAAGAATAGCATTGTGGCAAAGGTACTATGCCAATTTAACCCTGCCCGATGCACCTTACCGGCTTCCCTACTTGCCCAATGACACCCACTGCAACGGACACTTGTTTTACCTTGTTTGCCCTGATAATGCTACCCGAACCCGCCTTATTGCCCACTTGCAAACCAAAGGCATTCAGGCAGTTTTTCACTACTTACCACTTCATCTTTCTCCCTATTACAGCAAGCAACATGGCAAACTGCAACCCACACTCCCCAATTGTGAACGTTTTGCTCATTGTTTGTTGCGGTTGCCCTTGTTTTATGAGCTTAGTTTTGAGGAGGTAGATTACATTTCTGAACAAGTAATGGCGTTTTTTGCCTGCCGGTAATGAAGCAGTTTGGGGTAATTGTGTGGGGTATAGCGCATTTTCCTATACCGTAAGAGAGTTTACACCTCTCATTCCGCACCCTGTTTTTCCACTTTTGGTAATTATATTCTTCCAATATGAACAGTACTTATACTGCCCAATAGACAGTACAAATGATAACCCCGATGGGGTGTGACCCGAGTTTGACGTAAACCGGTACACAAAGGTAGGAGCGCAAAACCGGCAAAATTTAGCACACGGATAACACGGAT
>ERZ761610.76-NODE-76-length-97453-cov-112.725672_pt1 | contig 97453 bp, 79 predicted proteins | sample MGYA00512164_ERZ761610 | MGnify/ENA primary metagenome ERZ761610 (study PRJEB28899, sample SAMN02850038) | bioreactor sludge metagenome | biome: EBPR Sludge; feature: EBPR Bioreactor; material: flocular biomat | place: Australia: Thorneside Wastwater Treatment...
CCCGGAGAAGGGAGGAAGCAGGCTTGCGGCGGTTTGCGTGTAGCGATTACTGCCCACTGCTGCATTCACGCTTCCGGGCGATGCGCCTCCAGCCAGCACCCCTACAAAGTTGTTGTCAAAATCGTTGTCATAAATGCTCACTCCGCCCGTCAGAGGATCATTTCCGGGGTAGGAGTGCACAAACACGGCATACTGCGCATCGGAGACACGGTTTCCTATCATTTTCATGCCGCCGCCCTGCTGCACTTCTATGGCATACCACATGTTGTCACAACCTGAAAAGTCTGAATCAATAATGGCTAATGTACTGCCATCCTCAATCTCAATACGGGAACCGGGCAACATATAAAAAATACTGTTGATGATGTTGTAGTTTTGGTCTATCAACAGGGTTCCTTTTACGCACACCTGAATATCTGTACCATCAGCCGGCAACAAATCATTCCCGATGGCTACGGAAAGTTTGAGCGTCTGGCCGTCCTCTCCGATGAGAGATTCCTCGCAGGTTTCGCAACTGAATGGGGGACAATAATCGGTTTCTGCGATAGCATTCAGATTGGTTTCTCCGCACACATTCGAAATGACTACATTTGCCTGATATGTGTTGGTAGCATTTTCATAAGCATGAACGATCGCCGTGCCGCTGCTGCCGTCTCCGTAGTTGATCAGGTAGCTGTCGCCGGGGTGCAGGTTATTCAGGAAAAAAGTTACCTCTCCACAGGACTCTGAAAGCACTCCGAACTCCGGCATAGGAGGAGAAGGCAAAACCGTTACTGTAACATCGTCCTCCAACGTACAAAACTCGAATGAGGAAGGCAGATTATGTGGAGTAGTGAGTGAACGGCGTACCCGGTATGTAGTGGTTTGTTCCGGCTCAATAAAAAGTTGTTGTGTTTGGTGATCTACATCTCCGTTGACTACTGTGGCCACTCCGTTCAGTACTGTGTATTCAGCTATGAGCGTTTCGTTCACACCTGTTACTTCAAACCATTGATAACGCACCGGCACATCGGAGAGCATACAGAACGGGCCGCCAAGAAAGTCGCATCCTGTTGAAACAAAATCCTCGCCGGCGCTGAAGTCGTCGGGGATAAGTTCAACTTCGTCAAGAAAAACATCCAGACGCTGAGCCCCTTCATCAGGGTAAAACCAAAGTGAGGAGTAGGATTCTGCAAGCTCAACACATAATGCTGCACGGCTAAAAGAACCAGAGTTAAGATTTGCATTTGAGCCGTAAAAAGGGAACGTATGGCTTGTAAGTAAAGAATAATTGCCCCCGTTCAAGTCAACTTGGGATGGACGGGACGGAAAGTTGGCGCCTCTCCCGAAAAGGGCAGTAATGTCAGCATTTACAAGCATTGCATTCATTACCATGTTTCCAGTTAACATCGTGCTACTGTGCTTGGCAGTAGTATAAAAGGAGAAGAAATAGTTGCCTTGCATTGCATTGGCAGGTGTAAATGCAGACTCAATCGTACTTCCGAAACCGCCACGTATCATGTGAACATTTCCTGAACCAGTAAACGCGGTGGGATTGGAGTAATAATCAATTGTACCTGTAGCTCCAAACCAGCCGGGAAGGTCGTAGCAGGCTCCAAAGTTGGCAGATTCCAACTCAAGAACATCACCCCCTGTTGTACCGTGTACTACTATTTCGGGGTTACAAATCAAGTTGCATGTGTTATTGTTGTGGCCTCCATTGATCGGATTATCTGACAAAAAGAAAGAGCAATCTTCAAAACAACGCCTTACCAGTATTTCGACAAAAGCGGTACTGCCATCCTGGCAATCTTCTGCAATTGGCGTGTATTTGAATCTGTGAACTCCCGGTGCGCATGGTGTATATAGTATGGAGCCTCCTACGACTTCAAGGGTACCTATATTAGGGTTTATGTTGACCAAATTTCCAATTTCTTGATTCGGTTGATCGTTTTCCAGAAGCGCTGAAAGATTTATCGTCATATTTAGTGCATCTTCACAAAGCTCCAGTACAAGAGGTTCGCCATCACAGCCATGTCTTAAATCATGGTCGCCGGCTGCTACGCACGAACAATTTTCCATTTGTGTAACCTCATAGCCCAGAGCGCAAAGTATCTTCAACTCTGCTTCACCGATATCAACTCTGACACCTCGATCAAAAGATGGCTTCATTAAGTAATCAGCCCCCGCATTTGGACACCTTGCATCCAGATGGCTGAACGCAGCGTTATCCATCTCATTATATATAGGCAGAGCATCTCCGGCCATAGGTGGAAATACCATATTTTCTGTACTGTTGCCCAAGCAGCTGGTATGTAAGTCTCCCTGATTGATATTTAAATTCCACACATAAGGATCATTGGCATCTTGAACTACTACTTTAGCCCCATTTTGTAACTTCAAAAAAGTATCATAACGGTTGTAAGAGGTAAACGATGTTGAAAAGTAACCACCCGTACTTGGATTAAGTAACGAAAAAAAGCCTACGGCGTGCAGCGCCTCATGCAGCAATACATCATACAGATCAAACAAGTTACCAGCTGATGCATCCGGAGGCACTACTTCGGTATAGAATGATTTTGTAAAATCAACACCTATGCTTGCATGGAATATGTCGGCATTACCCGATAATGAAGTATAGCGACCATTATTAAGAATTTTCCAAGGTAAACAATCAATGATACCCCCTTCCAGAGTATAATTCAGGGATTCGAACACAGGACTGGCTGCAGCCAGCACTGGGCCGTTTTGCCACGAGACTACTTGAGAATTGTCATAAGGTAAAAATCTGATGTTCACTTTACTAAAATCATCACCTTGACAAGGAGAGGTTCGCTGTATGATAAGTTGAGAGAGATTTGCAAATACCCGGCACGCTACTTTTCTCCGCGCAATTCCAAGGTCTCCCAATTGCTGATTGAACCCGGCATTATTGTTATAGACACAATCTTCAAAAACCAGATTAAAATAGCTTGCACTCAAGCCTGGAATATCTGCGTCCGTAAACTCCGCACAGCCACACCCTGAATTCAGATTTTCCGGCAGCAGTAGTTCTTCTTGTTCATATAAATTTCCGAATCGGTCGGCGTAGTAGGTTTTGGTAGAATCTATCTCTGGAATATCTTTAACGAAAGCTCCGCACAGTCCCGGCGGTAGTTCTTCCCCTACTCCCTCTATCTCAATCGTCAACGTAGCCGGACCTTCTATTTCCGTGTTGTTGCCTCCTTGAATTCCACTCAGTTCAAATGAATAAACGCCTACAGTATCCGAGGCTGCAGCAACCAGATAAAAACATTGGAGCGTATCGCTTCCGCTGAAAGTGAGCGTCACCGGTTCGTAACCTTCAAAGTGAGGGAGCGAATCGGAGACCAATGCTATATCCACGCTTACAGGGCTGCATACACAAGGGTTTTGCAGCGTTGCGCATATCAGTATCGAATCGCCGCTTTGAGCCTGAATCAGGCTATCCGCAAATGCTATGGAGGTAGCCGGAGTTGCGTCCGACTGTGTCACGGTCACATTGGTGAAAACAGCCTGCACATTGTTGTTACTATTACTGCTGTAAGCGTACATCCCCAGTAAGACACAATTGTCGGCGGTAGCAAACGGAGTCGTAAAAGCTAAGTTCCATGTGCTGCCGTTGGTTGACCAGTAGGTGACAACATTTGAGCCGCTTCTCACTATCCTGAGCCACTCGTGTCCACTTGCATTGACTGCAGCCTGTTGTTGAAACATTCCGGTACTTGCTCTCAACTGGCGGAATACCTGTGCGCCTTTTTGAGTCATAACAGCGCATTTCCTGGAGCCGACAGCACTGCTTTCTCTCACAAAAAGTCCCGCAGCACCTCCCGACAACGATGGAATTTTAACAGTCAGCGAACCATTGCCGCATAGCTCATGGTAAACCATTTCGTGGTTATCAGAGGTTGCCATCGCCGGGGTAACCGCGTTTGTCGTCAGTACAACAGTATCCGGCATGCAGGCAGCATACGCAGAACTGCCGGTGCCGCTGCCCAGCGACATATCCTGCCAGGCATCGCAAAATACGTTGGAACTACCCGTTGCGGCCGATAAAGCTACATGGCTCATGGCATCAACGTGTACACCTTGTTCAGTGTGTGTGTGTGTGTGTGTGTAAACACTCCCTCGAAAACGGACGAGGGTACAAATCGCGCGGCGAGGCCGGTAGCCACCAACAGCATGGCGGTGTAAAAAAGGGTGGCTTTTTTCATAATGCAAATGTATTTAAGGGTTAAAAAATGCGTGATTATGAAGGGGAACGCGGCTTTTCCGCAGGGTAAAACTTAATAACACAGGCAAATGTAATGACTGGGACGGGAAAGAAAAAATATATGGCGGTCTTTTTCTGTGTGCTGTTGAAAATCCGGCAGATACCGTTCATCTGCACTGTGAACCGTGCCTGTTTTTGGCACAATTTGTCACTAAAGATACCCGTTTGCCGGAAATTGTATCATTTACCATTCTATTCGCACCGAAGACTGCCTACTGCAAAATCCGACTTCCCCCCAGTTTTTTTCAACAATTTAATCTGCTCGATGGTGATGTGTTTGTCAATCGGTTTGAGCATGTCGTACATGGTGAGCGCCGCCACGGAGGCCGCGTGCATGGCTTCTACCTCCACGCCGGTTTTGTAAATGGTGTGAATTTCCGCGATGATGAGGATGTGATCGGGCTGAATATCAAACTGAAAAGCAGCGTATTCCACCGGCAGCGGGTGGCAGTCGGGAATCATATCGCTGGTGCGCTTGGCAGCAAAAAGACCGGCAGCTTTGGCCATCTCGCAGACGTCGCCCTTGGGCACCCGTTTTTCGAGTACGGCCTGTATGGTTTCCGGCGAACCGGCGCGCACAATGGCCTGTGCAATGGCGGTGCGCAGCGTATGATTTTTGTGTGTGATGTTGACCATTCTTTATTCATATTTATTTAGTGCGTCCCATCGCCATTAGCAAATAGCTACTGGCTGTTAGCCTGGTTTTCCCAAAAGAAAAAGAATTCATTTTCAAAAGTACATTTAGAAATTTCCCCATGAGGAAAATCTTTTCCCCTAAGAAAAAACGACCACGCCCTGCGTGGTAATAGCCAGCAGCTTGCAGCCTTTGGGATGCCAATAGTAACGTTTTACTCAGGTATTGACTTTCCAAAAAGAGACATCCTGATCGGTGAGTTCCTGTCCCCACACGGGCAGTTCTTTTTTCAGGCGTTCTACGGCAGCAGCGCAAGCCTCTATGGCCGGGCGCCGATGCCGGGAGCAGGCCAGCACCAAGAGGCTGATCTCACCCGTTTTCACCGTGCCGAGACTGTGGTAAATTTCGAGCAGCTCGAGTTGATACGCCTCCACAACGGCGGCGCATATTTCGGCGGCTTTTTCGCGGGCCATGTCTTCGTAGGCCGTGTAATGAATGGCCGTCACAGGGCCGGCGGGCGTTTCGTCGGCGCGCACCTGCCCCAAAAAAATACTGTGCGCACCGAGGCCGGTTTTACTTTGCAGCCACTCAACGGCTTGCGCGAGCAGCGCCGAAGTGATGGCGCCATGTACAAATAAATTATCCATGCGTAACGCTGTGATGTATGGGCGAGAGCGGGTGCTGAAGCCCTCCCTCGATGGAATAAACCTGTGTATGGCGGCCGCTTTTTTGCAATACCCCGGCCAGGTGCCGACTGCGCACGCCCGACCTGCAAAACAACACCAGCGGCATGTCGGCAGTCAGTTCGGAGGCGTCCTGCAACAAGCGGCTCATGGGCCACCGGCGGCTGCGTACATGCACATTGGGGCCTTCTTCCTCCTCCCGAATATCGAGCAGCAGGGTTTCAGGGCGGCGTTCCAACAGGGCCTGCGCCTCCGTCCACAAAATATCCTGCACGCGCTCGCAGGCATCGGCGTAGTGCATGGCCCTGAACGCGGCTTCGTTAGCGGGCATCATGGCCTGCGCATCGGGGTGCGGAGCAATTTCCACCTCAAAAAAAGAGGCGTTTTTGAAATGGTAAAACAGGGCCTTGTCGAGCAGCGGCTGCCCTACTCCTGTGATGCACTTGATGGTTTCGGCGGCCTGCATCAGCCCGATGATACCGGGTAGCACCCCCAATACGCCGGTTTCGCTGCAATTGGGCGCGTCGCCGGCGGCCGGCGGCACGGGGTAGAGGTCGCGGTAAGTGCTGCGGCCCCGTTGCGCATCGAACACAGCCACCTGCCCTTCGTATTGATAAACAGCGCCCTGAACGAGCGGTTTTTGGAGCAAATAACAGGCGTCGTTGACCATGTAGCGGGTCGGGAAATTGTCGGAGCCGTCCACCACCACATCGAAGCGGGCGATGGTTTCCAATGCGTTTTCCACATCCATAAAAAAGGGCAGCGCCTCGAATTCCGTATTGGGAAACTGCTCCCGGAGCCGTCGGGCGGCGATTTCGGCTTTGGGCAAACCAATGTCGTCGGGGCCATACAACACCTGCCTGTTGAGGTTCGATTCCGACACCGTATCGCCGTCAACGATGCCGATGCCCCCTACGCCGGCAGCCGCCAGATAGAGCAACACCGGGCAGCCCAAGCCTCCGGCGCCCACAACCAAAACGCGGGCGCGGCTCAGCTTTTCCTGTCCGGCAGCGCCGAAATCGGGTAGCAGGATTTGTCGTTGAAATGCTGACATCGGTATCGGATGATTGAATGTCGGTGCAAGGTACGACTATTTTGGTTTCGGGTTTCATCCGCTGAACCACGCCACAGGCCTGGGAAGGTGGGTTTCGGGTTCGTGCTTCCGGGGTTCCATCGCGCTTGGCGACCGGCGCGGCTACCTAAGACGGCAACATCCGCCTGATCTCCCTCGCTTGTTCCAAGTGGCGTTGTTCATGCGCGACGATGATGTCAAAAGCAGTTTCTAAAGTATAGACGATGTTTCTGTTGGCCGGAGAAGAGATAACGGCGCCTTTTTGGATGAGGTCTGAGGAGTCTTCGAGGAGTTTTTTCAAATCCTGTTGATGCTTGCTGAAGCGTTCCAGAATTTCGGCGCCGATTTCACTTTGAGCAGGTTCCCAGATCGGAAAGGTATTCATTTTTTTTTCGCCGGTCGGGTTGGACGGCGTTTAAAACGGTTTTCCCCAAAAAAGAAACCATGAACCCCAACCTTCCCAGAAAGGGCGTTCTGTAAGTTCCTGCTTTCAGTGACGCAATGACCGGAAAATAGGTTTCGTTGACGACGATGAGGTGCTCGATGTTTTGGGCGATGCTCCAGATGCCGGGCGAAGGTTTCCAGTTCAGTTGCCCGGCGTCAAGGGAAGCAAATTCCTGTTTGACGGCATGGGTTACTCCGTCAATTTCAGACATCCATTTCATTGGGTATGTTCTTTTTTAATTCCCAACAAATACTGCACCGGCAGAGCGCCCGCCGTTTTGCCGATTTCCCATTCAAACGCATCGGAATGGCGCAGCGAGGCGACTAATTCCTTCATCTCTTTTTCAGAATACGTTCTCAAAATAGATGCGATGCCATCCCACAAAACGTACAGCGGCACCAGTGGTAAAAGGTAGATAAACGGCAGTACTTTCCAACGCAGGGGTCTGATAAAGGGTGTGAAAAGCAGCACATTGAGCATAACGAAAAGCATAGAGAACCAACTGATGGCATTTCTGCCCACCGGCTCGAAAATGGCGATGGGCGACTGCGTGTCCACGGCATCTTGCAAAATTTTACGGGCATCGTCGGGCCTGAAATGATGAAAAGCGCCGAAAAGGGTGATGAACCTTCCGTGCAAATGTGGGGGCATCTCCATCGCGTTGACCGGCTGTTTTTCAAAATCAAATACATTTTTCAGTTCCGCCTGTGTGCGTTCAAAGGCGCGGATATTGGGGTAGTAATCCGTCAACGTGATTTTGAGGTCGGGAAATTCCGAATGCAAGGCTTTCGCCAACATAATCAGGCTGCTGCCTCCCCCCGATGCGCAGTCCACCCAATGCCGGCCGCCGCTCGCTTGGAGTCCTTTTCGGATGAGCGGCACAATGGGTTTGTACAGATCGGATTTGGTGGCTACGAAACGCAGGTAATCCGTGCCGTAATCTCTCCAGCTTGCGGGAAACCATCTGAGGTCTTCCCACTCCAATGCGTGTATTCTTCTCATGTTGCCTCAGCGTGAATGAATTGCAAAGGTATGGTTGATTGGGAAATGGGCATAGACAAAAATCCCCCTCTATCCCCCCGAAAACGGCGGCAGCAGCGCCACCTCGCTGTCGGCTTGCAGGGGCGTATTTTCGTGTACTATTTTTCGGTTGACGGCAATGGCAAATCGGACCTCTCGCAGTGCCGGATGCTGTTGGTACAAAGCTTCCAGCAATTGCTCCGTGTCGGAGACGCCGGAGATACTCAGCCGGGAACTGCCGGCTTTCTCCGCCACAATGCCGAAGGCGAGGAGCTGTATGGTTGGCTGGGTTGTCATGGTTTTTACAATGAGTCCTGTTTTTATTTTAAAAAATCGCACCTATTTAGCTGGATGTTTTCAGGTGACATCTAACCGCCGAACCTTAGCGAGGCGGGAAGGTGTCGCATGAAAACAGGGGAGATTTTCCCTTCACAGCCGCGAGATTACACCTTCCGCCCTCCGGTTGTTACAACAGGGCGGCAGATGTCACCTCGCTAATGTTTCATCCTAAGCAGTTACAAAAAATCAAACTTGCAGCTTGCGGCTTGAGGCTTGCAGCCGGCAATCGGCAGCCTACCCCAACATCAACTTCACCGAAGCCACCGCCAACACTACCGCCAACAAGTAGCGCACCGTGACGACATTGAACCGATGCGCGCCGTAATAAGCGCCCAATCCGCCCGCTACGATGGTCATCGGCATCAAAGCCCAGAGCGGAGCCGGCAAAGCCAAATCGGGTACGCCCGCGCCCGCCAATCCTGCAATGGAATTGACAAAAATAAACAAGGCGCTGATGGCCGCCGTCTCGCGGATGGAGGCCCAACCCAACATGAGCAGCACGGGCGACAGAATAATGCCGCCGCCAATGCCGATCAGCCCCGAAAAAAAGCCGATGACGAGGGCCAATACCGGCGGCATCCACCAGCGGAGGGGCAGACTGCGCTCTTTGGCCTGCGGGAATACATTGAAAAAACGCAGCACCGGAAAAACGAGTAGGACGCCCAAAATGCGACGATACCACTCGGCATCTATCTCGATGGAGCCGCCTATGAAGGCCGCCGGAATGGAAAAGATGGCAAACGACAAAAACAACCGCGTGGGAAACTCGCAGGTGCGGCGATGCGACAAAAACGCCAGCAACGACACTACAATATTGAGAATCAAAGCAGTAGGGCGAGCCTCGGCTTGTGAAAAATTGAACAATGCCAGAAACATGAGGTAGCTGCTGGCGCCGCCGTGTCCCACCGATGCGTAGAGGAACGCCGCCGCCGGGAGCAGGAAAAACAACAGTTGCCAGACCTGTTCCATCGCTTAGCCTCCTATTTTTATCATGCTGCGATTCTCGATCTTCGAAGCGTCCACTTCCTGATGATCGCCCGACATCTGGCCGCCGAGTGCCGCGTGTTTGCGCAGCACCGATTCGCGGATGAGCGGCTCCACCGGTTCGCCCCGACGCAGAGCCGAGAGCAGGTCGGTTTCTTCTTTTCCAAACAGGCAGTTTTTGATCCTGCCGTCGGCGGTGAGGCGCAGGCGGTTGCACTCGCCGCAAAACTGGTCGCTCATCGTGGTGATGAATGCAAAAGTGCCTTCGTATCCGACTGCCTTGAATTTTCGGGCGGTAGCGTGCGGTTCGTCGCGCAATTTCACCACATCCAATTCGCTTCCCACCCGCTCCAGCATCTCGGCGGCGGTGAGCACGCTGCCCGATTGCCAGTTGTTTCCTGTGAAAGGCATGAATTCGATGAAACGCACATGCAGAGGCTGCCGGCGGGTGATCTCCACGAAGTCCATGATTTCGCTGTCGTTCACTCCGGCCATGACCACCACATTGAGCTTGATGCCGAATCCGTGTTGCAACGCTAATTGGATATTCTCCCACACGATCTGGAATTGATCGCGGGCGGTGATGCGATGGAAAACTTCGGGTTTCAGCGAATCTATGCTGATGTTGAGGGAGCGCACGCCGCAGTCTTTCAGTAGCTCAATGTGCCGGTGCAGCAGCGCGCCGTTGGTGCTGATGGTCAGTTCGGCGGGTAGTTTGGAGAGCCGCCGGAGGATGTCCGGAAATTCGACCCGCACCAAGGGTTCGCCGCCGGTGAGCCTGATTTTCTGAACGCCTAGTCCGGTGAAGATTTCCGCCAGACGGATGATCTCATCGGCTTGCATGAGTTGCGCCCGCGACATACAGGCCATGTTTTCGTCGGGCATGCAGTAATGGCAACGGAAATTGCAGCTATCGGTGAGCGATATGCGCAGGTAGTTGTGTATTCTGCCAAAGGTGTCGAACAGCATAAGTGCAAGGCGTTGATGCTCTGATGCCTGCTGATACCGAAACAGACATCAAATGAACAAATCAACATATTTGCCGACGCCTTGTTTCGCGCAGGCGAAGATACGCCGGAATATTTTGGTATCTGCTATCTGAATGCCCGCGCTCAGGATGCCGGGCAAGCGCTGCTAAGTCATGGCTCTGCATCTAACTCACACACCTCACTGCCCGATACCGCGCCATTCAGGCAGCATTGGCCGTAGCTGCGGTGTTCTGCGATTTTGATTATTTGGGATGCGCCCGGTATATAATGCCCGCTGAAAATCTTGTTGGGTTAAAAAGTGGTTCATTCAAACTTCTGATTGGGAAAGTATGCTTCAGTTCAATATCCGTATTTTTAAAAAGCTCGTATGAGGCTGTTACTCCTATGCCTTTTACCTGATAGTTAACCAACCCATCTGTATTATATGGAGATGGGATGACCAAATAGCGCGTTTTGCCTGCTGGCGCGAGATTCCATCTCGTGCCGCTATCCGGCGGGTTCTACTCGCCAAATACTCGCTTTTGCAACTGCTTTACACGCGGGTAGAACCCGCAAAATACCCACGCGAGATGGCAGGACTGCAACCGGCAGTGCGCCGGGTGTCATCTGGCGCAGCGTGGAATCTGCATTTGCGAAACTTCCAAAAGTTTCGTAAACGTAACACACTGGTTATCAATATTATTTTTCGGGCTTAGTGAAGGGGTGATTTGCCTTGCGACGGCACAGATTATCACCCCTTCACTACACATGTACGGCCTACTACGATTACGAATCCTGAAAGGCTTCGCAATCGCATCGCTTGGCTGCCGGTTACAATTACGAAACTTCGAAAGTTTCGCAATCGCTTGGCCGATGAACTGCGCAGCAGCTTGCTGGATTACGCCCCCTGCGCCACAGAGTACGCCCGCTTGCCGTCTATCTCGTACAGGTTTTCCAACTTGATGAAATTCAGCCCCGCCGACATGAGGCGTTGCAGCAGGGAAATGATGTCGTAATAAATCACGTCGGGCGCCATGTTGTGGCTGCGGTGCGTGCCGTGCAACGACTGCCGCGCTACGAAACGGCAGCGCCAGTGATCGGTGCAAAAGGCATCGGGGAAACCGCCGGGATACACCTGCACGCCCCGATTGGTAATCATGCTCAGTTGGAGTTGGTCGCCGGTCAGCGATTCCAGCAATTGGCCCAGTTCGCGGGGGTCTCTGTGCTCGCCGGTCCAGTCTAAGAAAATGTCCACACCCAGAAGGCGCTTGGCTTTGGCTCTGGAAGGCGTCAGTTTCACCTCAATGGGCTGGGCATTTTCGCCCATTTGTACGGCGGCCAAGTGTTGCGGCGCCTGTCCCAATCGTTCAATGACGGCCTGGGCAAAGGCTTTGGTGCCGGCTCTTTGGGTAGTGAGTTTTTCGCTGTAAATATCGCCGGTGTGAATACCGTCTTCGAGGGTTTTGAGCAGCGCGTTCATAATTTTTTCGGCTACTTTGGGTTGCCCGGCGTGTACCAGCATGAGGCAGGCCGCGTGCAGCAGCCCCGATGGGTTGGCCAAGTCCTTGCCGGCAATATCGGGCGCGGAACCGTGAATGGCCTCAAACATGGCAAAGTTCTCGCCTACGTTGGCAGAGCCGCCCAAGCCTACCGAGCCGGCCACCTGCGCCGTGATGTCGGAAATGATGTCGCCGTAAAGATTGAGCGTCACGATGACGTCGAACATTTCGGGGCGGTCGGCCAGCATGGCGGCGCCGATGTCAATGATGAAGTGGTTGCTTTCGATGTCGGGGTATTCTTTGGCCACCTCGTCGAAAACCTTGTGAAACAAGCCGTCGGAGAGCTTCATGATGTTGTCTTTCGACATGCAGGTCACCTTTTTGCGGCCATAAGCACGGGCGTACTCAAACGCATAGCGGATGATTTTTTCGCAGCCGGGCCGCGACACGAGCTTGAGGCATTGCACCACCTCGTTAGTTTGCTGGTGTTCGATACCTGCGTAGAGGTCTTCTTCATTTTCGCGGATGACCACGAGGTCCATTTTCGGAAAATAGCTCTCCACATACGGCGTGTAGGCGCGGCAGGGGCGCACATTGGCAAAGAGGCCCAGGGTGGTGCGCACCGTCACGTTGAGGCTTTTGTAGCCGCCGCCCTGCGGGGTGGTGATGGGCGCTTTGAGGAAGATTTTATTGCGCCGCAGAATCTCCCAGGCGCCGGGTTCCATGCCCGATTCCTGGCCTTTGAGATAAACATCCTGCCCGATTTTGATCTCGTCGTATTCCAATTGAGCGCCCGCAGCGTTCATCACTTCTATGGTGGCGGCCATGATTTCGGGGCCGATGCCGTCGCCGTACGCGATGGTAACACGCGTTTTTTCGTTATTGCCGGTCATTGTTTTGTTGGTTGATTTGGCGGATTTCATGTCCGTTATGGTTGATGAAAGGAAAATGTTCGTCTCAGGGAAAACGCTGTGCGCTCCCACGGCGGGCAAAGTTCCTGATTTTATTTGCCCCGGCCAACGACTTTCGGTATGCGGGCGCAAAAAAAAATGTGCAGAGCGCGGTATCCATCCTCAAAACGCACTACAACTTGGTTTTAGGCTTCGGCAAATGCATGCCTTGCGGCAAACGCCGGATCAGGGCATTTTCTGACGACGAGCTACCGGGAACTCACCAACAACCTGAATATCGTGGCCAAAATTTTGTACCCCGCGCCGATGGTACCGCGTACCGTGCCGGAAACTTTGGAATATCCGATGCGCCGGCGATAGTTGACGGGCACCTCGCCGCATTTCATGCCCTGCTTGGCGGCCTTCACCTGCATTTCTACCGTCCAGCCATAGGTCATTTCGGACATGCCCAAGGCCAACAACTGCTCGAAACGCATGGCCCGGAACGGCCCCAGATCGGTGAAACGGACACCATAAAACCAGCGCACCAAAGTAGTAGCCAACCAGTTGCCGAAAATCTGCTGGGGCGTCAGCGCGCCTCTTTCGCGCTGCCCCAAAGCCCGCGAGCCGATGACGAGATCGCAGCCGTCTTCCAGGATCGGGCGCAGCAGCACCGGCATTTCCTGAGGGTAGTCGGAGTGATCTGCATCGAGAAAAACAACGATGTCCGGCGGCTGAGCCGAGTCGCGAAAATACTCGATGGCTTTCATGCAGGCCCAGCCATAGCCTTGTCTTTTTTCTGACAAAACCGTAGCGCCGGCTGCGGCGGCTACCTCTTGGGTGCTGTCGGTAGAGTTGTTGTTCACCACTACTATTTCGGCGGCGATATTCCTCGGTATTTCCTGCACCACCCATCCTACCGCCTGTTCTTCATTGAAAGCGGGAATGATGACGCCTATTTTGGGTTTTGACATGATAGAGATGTGTTATAATTCCACCTTCCCATTAATGATGTGTATGGCTCGTACATCGCTTGCCCGCTCCTGCACATCGGCGGAACTGTTTTCCAAACGCAGCACGCCTCTGGGGCACACTGCCGCGCAAACGCCGCAGCCCACACAACTGGAGCGCACGATGTCTTGCCCGCGCTGGGCGTAGTGGCGCACGTCTATGCCCATTTCGCAATAGGTGGAGCAGTTGCCGCAACTGATGCACTGCCCGCCGTTGACGGTAATGCGAAAACGACTTTTGAAGCGCTGCACCAAGCCGAGGTATGCCGCCAGAGGGCACCCGAAACGACACCAGACCCGGTTGCCCATCAGCGGGTAAAACCCTGTACCTACAATGCCCGCAAAAGCAGAGCCAATGAGAAAGCCGTACCAGTTGCGCACCGCATCGCTGTTGAAAAACAGCACGTTTCTGGAGCCGGTGAAATAGGTGTAGAGTACCAGCGCCGTCATCACTACGGCAAAAGCCAGCACCGCGTGGATGATCCAGCGCTCGTATTTCCAGGCGCGCAGGCTTTTATCGGAAAGCTGCCGGTAGGGATCGCCCAGCGTTTCAGCTAAGCCGCCGCAACCGCAAACCCAGGAACAGTACCAGCGTTTGCCGAAAAAGTAAGTAATGACCGGCACGCCCACTACGATGAGCACAATGCCCCACACGAGCATAAAGATGCCGAGACCACCACTATTTGTCAGGGTTTTGAGGTTGTAATCAAAAAAGAAAGTGTAGTTCAAAGGCCAGATGTTCTTGAAGTCATAATACGGCTGATTCAGCCGCACCAAAATTTCCGGAATCAGGAAAGCGAAGGCCGTTTGAAAAAACATGACCGAACCGGTGCGTACCAACTGGTATTTGTTGTGCCGGTACTTGGCCATCATGCGGACGCCCATCACCAAGACCACCACCGTGTAGAGCGTCCCGTACAGGAACCAGTGGCTCGCCGGGTTGCCGCTCAATGCGCGACTGAGGGGATCAACAATACGCACCCAGCCCGTGATGTGCTGCGGCGCCCAATACAAGAGAATGTAAAATCCAATGAGCAATACGCCCGTGAGTACGCCGAGCCAACCCGTATGTTCGGGCGAGGCAGAGCGGGCCGGGCACCCCGTGGAGGGATTTTCTGTAAAAAACACACGCCATAAAATGAAGCCGCCGACGAACAAGGCCAACAAAGACCACAGCCACTTGCCCCCCATATACGCCACGCCGCCGATCAGGATACCGGTGATGGTGGTAGCGAGAAAAATTCCGCGCAGCCCCGCCTTTAAGCCGCGGGTCATGGAGCGATGATAGATGTGGTTGTTTTTGATGCCCGCCGTGCCGCTGAATTGAGGAAGGATGTACAGCAAGCCGCCGAGAATGCCCAGCCCGAAGGTGAGCATCAGGAACAACAGAGGATGGCTTGCCACCGGCCCCGCAGCCGATTGCCGGGTGATTTGCAGCGCATACTCTTTGACGATCCAATCGCCGAGGAGATATTCCCCCTTGTTCACGCCTTCGGGCAGGCCATTCTGGGCCGTAGTTTTGAGCGTCTGTTGGGCGGCGCGTATATTTTTTTTCAGATGGCTGTGAAAGGAAAAACTCGATGCGTAGGTCTTGCCCAGCATGCCCGATTGGCGGGCGGCATCCAGAATGGCTTGTTGATGATGTACATTGCTCAGGCCGAGACTTTCCGGTGTGAGCCGGTAGCGATCCAAACCATTGACCGACAGGAAAATAAGCAACGCTCCTATAAAGAGCACAAGCCCTGTTTGTTGTATGATTTTCATATTGAAACCCATTGTCTTTATCAATAAATTCTCCTTCATCCTCGCAAAAACGCCAATGCGCCTGCCAGGCCCCGCCGCTTTTTCAGCCTCAGATTGCGGCCGCTTTGGCGGTTGTATTGCGCTATCACCTCTGTTTCGTATTGCCGGTAAAACTCCGGGTCGAAATTGGCGATGCCCAGATTTTGCAGCACCTCCTCTATATGCGTACCGGCGCGCAGCCATTTTTCGCAAACCTCGTGACGATACCTCACGCCCATCAGATTGAAGCCAACGACGTTGCCCGTTTGCCGCTGATATGCAATGCGAACACTGCGCCGCCCCTCCGGGTGTTCCCAATACACAGCGCTTTGATGCTCTGGCATATTGGGAAGTATCGTGCCATATACCTGATACTCCATATCGAAAAACTTGGCGCTGTTGAACCATATCCCCGGATCGTAAGGCACCAGTCCCGCGCCCACCGCCAACCGCTCACCGCCCACTGCCCACTGCCCACTGCCTACCGCCGACTGATCACCTCCCGTCAAATTATACGCTGCCGTTTCGCCCATCATGCGCCCGGTGTACCACACGGCTTCAATGGGCCGCCTGCCCGGCCGGGGTGCGCGGAGCTGAGCGCAGTCGCCTGCTGCAAAAATGCCGGGAATATTGGTTTCCAAATGCTCGTTGACCAAAACGCCCCGGTCTGTTTCGATACCGCTATCCTGAAGGAAGGCTACATTGGGACTGACGCCGACCGTGAGGCCGACGAAACCACATTCAATGGTTTCGCCTTTGTTGGTCACAACGGCCCGGACTTTGCCCTGCGCATCGGGGAGGATTTCTTTCAATTCGGTTTCCAAACGCAGGTCTATGCCGTTTTCACGGATGTGGCGGTTGATCATCTGCGCTTCTTCCAAGGGCAGTACCCCGTCCCAGAAGTTTTTTTCCCGCACCAAAAACGTGACCGGAATGTGGCGGGAGTGCAGCATTTCCGCCATTTCGATGCCAATGAGGCCGCCACCGACGATGACCGCCCGCCGAAGCCCGGCACTGTGGCGCTCCATGCTTTCGAGGTCCTGGTAATGATAAAGCCCCTGCACGCCGGCGAGGTCCTGGCCCGGCCAGCCGAATTTATTGGATCGGCTGCCCGTAGCAATCAGTAGCTTGTCGAAACACAGCGTGCTGCCGTCTTCCAAGAGCAGGCGGCGCTGTTCCGGCTCTACTTTTTTCACAAAACCCCGCAGCAATTCAATGCGGTTTTTCTTCCAAAACCAGTCCTCGTAAGGCTTGGTATCCTCGAAGCGGAGATGCCCCATATAAACGTACATGAGCGCCGTACGGGAGAAGAAATGATCGGTCTCGGAGGACACGACTGTGATGCGGTGTTCGCTCAGCTTGCGAATCTGGCGCGCGGCGGTAATGCCCGCAATGCCGTTTCCGATGATGACGATGTGCTGCTGCATGTGCGTTTATTTTTTTACAAGCCTGCGTTGCAAAAAACAGGCTCGAAGCACAATGTACAGCATCGCTCTGGTTTTATTGGATGCCGCCGGATGGATTTCATGTTTTTTTAATGCCAAAGTATTTCTCTGAAAGCCGCACGACATTTTCCAAAAGAAAATCATCTGATATTGCACATACTTTTCATTCATCGCAAAATCATTGGCTTATGAAAAAGAAAACTACTTCTCAATTAGCTCGCGTATATGTATCCCTAAGTCTGGTTTTCGCATCTGCCGGCGCTCTTTTCTCACAACAGGCACTGCCACCTCCACCGCCGCCTGACTGTGGTGGCTTTGAACTCGCCGATTTGTGGCCATCGCTTCGCTATGGTCGAATAATCAGCGGTATAATCACAGACCTCGAAAACAAAAGTTTGATCGGGGTAAATATTTCCATATCTGATGCATCTGGAATGTACATGCCTTATGGCACAGTCAGTGATATGGACGGCGCTTTTCAGTTGATGGTACCCGTTACCGACGACGATCTCTACCTCACCTTTTCCTACGTCGGCTATGAAAAAAAATCCATTAAATTGAAGAAGGTGCATCCACAACTTAATATCCGATTGGAGTCAATAGCCTATGAATTGTCGGAAGTGGTCGTAATTGGTTATCGGACAACAATGCAAAAAAGTATAAACATTGATTACAGTTTTCCCTCCTCGCAAAAGGAGCAACTGTTCGTTCCTGCGGCTGCTTGCGACCTATCTGTCGGCCAGGTATATCCCAATCCGTTCACGACCGAATTGCATGTCAGGTTGGAGGGCAGGCAGGCGGGCGCGGCACAGCTTCACCTGTTTGACGCTGCCGGCCGGTCGGTGTTGTCCCGAACGGAGATTTTGCAGGAAGGTATGCAAACCGTGTCATTCAACCTGAACGACTACCGCTTGCCGGGAGGAGTGTATTATCTGCGCGTATCGGATGCAGCCGGCGAAATCAGTACGCACCCGGTGGTGAGAGTGGATGATTGAGCGGTCGTTTCGCGTAAGCGGAGTTCGAGCAACTCGCACCACGAGGAGGGAACTGCCAACGGCAGTTCGATTTGAATAGCCCCGCGTCCGACGTAAGGAGGGGCGCGGGGTGGCGGTCGCGATGAGTACAACCCCCAACGGGGGTTGAATGTCTGATGAGCGGGTGTGAATAACGACATTGAACCCCTGTCAGGGGTTCTTCCTCCCGTGATACGCATACCCCGCGTCCACTTCGTGACGCGGGGCTATTCACTTTCAACCGCCGTTGGCGGTTGCCCGCGAGGCGCACGAGAGGCAGATAGTCATGAAAAATGCTTCATTTGCCTCTTCTTTGGTTATTATTGGCCCTGAACTTATCTCTCGCTTACGCGAAACGACCGATTGAAGGTATAGCCCGACGGCAGGCGCGCAAGGGATGGAAACGGCATAGTCCCCTGAAAGTACTGTTGCCTGTGGGGCTATGAGAGTGGACAGCCCGGCCCCGCCGCCTGTATTGGGGCCGATGCGGGGTGCGCCATCATTTTTTTGCGCTTACTCCCGTCCCAGATTGCGCGTGCGCCATACCGAGACGACCATGCGAATGGGGAACAATACCCCGGCCACGATGCTGCCTACCGCGAAGAGGAGCATCTCGCCGCGCACATAGCCGATCATGGATTGCGTCATTTCGTAAGACAAAGGCCCTACCAATGTTTCAGGCCCGTTTTCGTCGAGGAAGGTCTGGAAGTGGTTCAGTTCTTGTATTAACAGGAAAACCAAGGGCATACACAGGAAAAGCAGCACGATTTTGATCCTTCCTTTGCCGGCCAGCCAGGTATGCGGCAACAAAAAAATGTAGCGACTGAGGGTGATGAACACCACGATGAAGATGAGATTGATGCCGAAAAAAGGAAATTCCGGCGCCCAATACCGGATCGGCAACAGCAGCGCGGCAGCTATCAGCGCCGTTAAAATCCACCACATGATTTCGAGGCGCAACACCATGCGCATTCTTTCCGACCCCATCGTCCGTTTTCGTTTTGATACGCGCAATACAACGCCTGCCGAAAGCGGGGGTTCAATGAGCGCCTGCCGGGAGGTGGTTGTTGGATGCCTCAAAACCCTGATAAAAATCAAAAATCCGGCTGATAATTATCAGTGCGCCGTATTTAAAAGGAAGGCTACTTTTGGTAAAAAGAAACGGTTCAGTCCACTGCAAATCAATGAATACGAACCGATTGCAACACAACTTAACAATCTGAAAAACACTGGCAATGAATCCGGAAAGACCTATCCAAGACATCATGATAACGGACCTGATAACCGTTTCTCCCGACGCAAGTATCCGTGAAATACAGTACCTTTTTGAAGCCAATGGCTTCCATCACTTGCCCGTGATGGACAAAGGAGAAATGCTTTGCGGCATCATCAGCCGGGAAGATTTTTTCAAATTGGCCTACGAACTCTCGCTCAAAACCACCGGCAAAACCTGGACGGAACGCGAATACAACGCCATGAAGGCCAAAGACATCATGACCAAAAACCCGTTGGTGCTCGATGCAGACGACTCCATCGGGTTGGCGGCAGACATCTTCTTGGCCAATCGCTTTCATGCCCTGCCCATTGTAGAAGAAAACCGCTTGGTGGGCATGGTCACCACACACGATCTGCTTCTGTACAGCTTCAATTCTTCATTTATTGAAAAAGAAACCGGAGACATATTATGATGACCATAGATAAAACCACAACTGTGGCCGAAATCATGACCGAACGCGTCATTGTTGTGCGGCCCAATGAGACGATGGATGTCGTTCAGGACATCTTTCGCAAAAACAATATTCATCACGTTCCGGTGGTGGACAAAGGTATGGTGGTGGGTATGGTGAGCCATGCCGACTATCTGAAGCTGCTGCACGGCTTCACTTTGTTCAAAACCAAAAAAAGCGATGAATACAACGACGCTATTTTGCGCTCGCTCTTGGTTAAAGAGGTGATGACCAAGCAGGTGGCTACGCTGGGGCCGGAGGATTCGCTGGAACTGGCGGCGGGCTTCTTTCGCGAAAACCTGTTTCATGCGCTGCCGGTAGTGGATGAGGAGAATATGCTCATCGGCATTGTCACCACTTATGATTTGCTCAACTACGCTTATGGTTGAAGGAAGGACTGAAGGGCATCGGCTATTTTGCGGTCATTCGACAGGCGGGGTACTTTGTTTTGCCCGCCGAGTTTGCCCAGCGATTTCATATACTGCCGAAAAGTATCGTGTGGCAAGGGTCTGACGACGCAGGGGCGAAGAATATTCCCCGCAATGAGGTCTTTGTAATAAATGTTCTGCCGGGTCATTTCCTCATCCAATGCAGCGGCAAAGCGCTCCAACTGCTCCGGTTGCCGATCAAACTCCACCCACCACTCGTGATAAGGCAGGCCGCCCTCCGGAGGTGAAATAAAGGGCGCCACCGTAAACTCCGTGACGCGCACGCCGAATGCCGCCGCCGTTGCCAGCATGGCTTCTTCCACTTCTTTGCCGATGACGTGTTCGCCGAAAGCCGAGATGAAATGCTTCACCCGGCCGCTTACCACGATGCGGGGCGGGCTGAGGCTCACAAACTGCACCGTGTCGCCGATGTTGTAGCCCCACAGGCCTGCGTTGTTATTGATAATCAAGGCGTAATTGACCCCCAATTCCACTTCGGCCAATGAAAGCCGGGTAGGCTGCGGCGAAAAAATCTCCTCCGCCGGCACAAACTCGAAAAAGATACCGGATTGCACATTCAGCAGCAGCCCGTGCTCATCCGGCCGATCCTGAAAAGCGATGAAGCCCTCCGAAGCAGGGTAGGTCTCTACGCTGGGAATGCGGGCGCCCACGAGCGCCTCCAATTGTGCGCGGTAGGGTTCAAAATTGACGCCGCCATACACGAACATGGAAAAATTGGGGAAAATCTCCCGCACCGTTTGGCGGCCGCTGCGCTCCAGCAGACGCTCGTAGTACATCTGCACCCAGGGCGGAATACCGCTGATGAGGCGCATGTCTTCGCGCAGGGTTTCGGTCACTATTTTGTCCAATTTTTCTTCCCAGTCTTCGATGCAATTGACGGTGTAAGAGGGCATTTGATTGGAACGCAACCAGGAAGGCACCAAGTGGTTCACGATGCCCGAAAGCCGCCCGGTGGGAATGCCGCCCACGTCTTCGAGCACGGGGCTGCCGGAGAGGAAGATCATTTTGCCGTCGAGCCATTGGCCCTGCCCGCTGCGGGCGTAGTAGTTGAAGAGGGCATTGCGGGCCGTGCCGAAGTGATTGGGCAGGCTGTCGGTGGTGAGAGGGATGTATTTGACGCCGGAGGTAGTGCCGCTGGTTTTGGCAAAGTAGCGGGGACGGCCCGGCCAAAGCACGTCGCGTTGGCCGTCTTTGATGCGTTCGATGTAAGGCTTGAGTTGCTCGTAGTCGCGGATGGGTACCGCCGATTGGAAATCCTGATGGTTGCGAACGGAGGCTAAGCCATGATCGCGCCCGAAAGCAGTGCCCGCGCCTTTGCGCAGCAGTTGGGTCAACATCTTGTTTTGGGCAGCGACGGCATTGCCCGCCCAGGCATCTATGCGACGGGCGACGAGCCGGGCCAAAGGACGAATGAGCGCCGATTTGAAAGCCATTGTTACTTTTAAATTTAGGTTGCTACTCAGTCCATTCCGGATGCCGGGCGATGTATTCGTCAAAAAAGCGCCCGGAGGGAATGAACGTAACCTTTGGACCGAAAGACCCCGGCGTTTTCAGCCGGATGGTGAACGTATGAAACAGGCCCCAGTTGCGCTTTTTCACCGAGGCCACCTGATGTACCGGATAGCGCACATGCTTGATGTAGTTGGTCACATAAATGAAATGCTCATCGGTTTCTACCCGCTTGAGCCGCCAACAGGTTAAATAAAAAAACAACAAACTGGCTGCCATAAACAACAGCAACCCCAACCGCAGCGCGAGGCCCGGTATGGCGCCGTAGTAGTCGAGGTTGTAGTACCAAAGCGTAATGGTAAGCGCCCCAAAGAAGGTGAGCCACACAATGGGCACAAACACCATCAAAACCAGCGTAATATTGGAAGATACTCGTTGCATACAAAGTTTGAATGATGGCCTATTCCAAGCCGGCTTCTTCGTGGGCCTCTTTTTGGGCCAATTGGCGTTGCACCCTCGCCGAAACAAAAATACTCAGCTCGTACAAACCGTACAATGGAATGCCCAGCAAGGTCTGCGTCACTACATCGGGCGGCGTGATGATGGCCGCCACAATCAAAATAACTACGAACGCGTGGCGCCGGTACTGTCGCATATCATTGGGCGTCACCAAGCCAATGCGAGACAGAAAATACACTACTACCGGCAGTTCGAAGACCAGCCCGGCCGGCAGGATGAACATAATCATATAGTTGAGCGTGGAAATAAGGGTGGGTACGTTTTCCACTCCCGGTATGGTGTAACCAATGAGAAAATTGGTGGCAAAGGGCGCCAGAATGAAATAGCCGAACATAACCCCGATCAAAAACAAAACGGAACAAATGAACACCATTCCACCGGCAGCTTTGCGCTCGTTGTCGTACAAGCCGGGGCGGATAAATTTCCAAAACTCATTGATAATGAAAGGAAAGCCAACTACAATGCCGCCCATAAACGCCACTCTCAAGGTAGTGACAAATGACTCGCCGAAGCCCACAGCCTGCATTTTGAATGCCGGCGGCTCCATACACAAAGCCTTGCCTGCGCCCAACCACTGAGAGATAGCGCAGAAAACTTTGTACGAAATGAAATCCTTGCGGGAAGGGCCGAATATGACCGTTTCAAAAACCCAGTCTTTAAAGATAAAAATAACAATAGCCGCCACCGTGATGGCCATCAACGAGCGCATGATGTGCATACGCAACTCTTCCAGGTGGTCCAGAAACGACATTTCTCTGGATTCCTGCCCTGCTTCGTTGCCTCTTTGAGTAGCCATATTCGCCGATAAGTCATTTTTTGAGAGGGCAAAAGTAATAAAACATCAGCCAATATGCCGACAGATAACGGGTTTACAAAAATCATACCCCATACGCCGGCATCATTTACACATTTTAGACGAACATATAAAAGATAAATAATTGTTTATCAACGCGTTTTTTCATTCAACAACCATACTGCCAATCACAGAACCACCTATATTTGTACTGATTTTCATGTTTTTGGAATAATTACATTTGCAGTGTGGAAGAACCTCCGTCCTCGTTTTTCCCCCTTGCACGAGGACATTCCCACACAGAACAGCTATCTACACAACTTTTCACTGCCGGCCGTGGCCGCTGTTCGAAGCAATCTGATTGTTTTGGCCGCTACCGCTCTCCTTTTGATATACACCTCGCACCGTCAGGTGTGAAGCCGCTTTTGTCATACCGGGCGCCGCTAAGCAACAACTTAAGCCGAAGGCAATGCCCAAAACCTGGCGGCGCAAGGTATAGTCCCAAAAACGCTGTTGGGAAATGGCCGGATTGCCGTTTCCAACAGACCTAGTAGTGGGGCAAAAATAAATGTTCATTTTCTTTAGGCCGAAGGATTAGATAAGACACTTAAAATGAAACGTTTACTTATCTAATCCTTTGGCGAAAATGATCACTTTATTTTTTTCTCGCCCCTTATACCATTTTGTCATTCATTCAAAATCAAACTTTATTCTCTCATTATCTGAAAAAATTGAAAAGTATGAGACATGTATTTTTACCCTTGTTCCTGCTCGCCTCCGTACTCGTGTACGGGCAGCGCGCTTCCGAAGTCGGCGTGTTTTTGGGGGCTTCCAATTACATGGGCGAATTTGCCCAAAGCCCGATTTCCTTCAACGAAACCAATGCCGCCTTCGGCTTGGTTTATCAACGCTTTATCGACCCGCAGTGGGGCGTAAAAGGCTCCCTCACTTTCGGTAAGATTTCGGGCAGCGACCGCAATCTGGATCCCCGCATTCTTAAAGACCGCGACTGGTCTTTTCAGGCAAACATTACCGAGGTAGCCGGCAATTTGCAATTCCACCCCTGGGGCAAAGCCAGATTCAACCAAGTGGGCCAATTGCAAAAACACTTTTCTCCGTACGCATCTCTGGGCTTGGGCCTGGCTTTTGCCAATGCCGGATTAGACGTTCCGGCCGATGACCTCGTGCGTTCCCGCGAGCCTGACAACCGCAGCGTTTTCTTCTCCGTCCCCGTTGCCGCCGGCATCCGCTATGTGATGACTGAAAAGCTGACGCTGAATCTCGAATATGGCCAACGCGCCACTTTCTCCGATTATTTGGACAATGTGAGCCGCAACGGCAACCCCGACCGCAACGACTGGTACATGTTCCTCGGCTTTGGCCTTACTTATTCGTTGATGGCTGAGTATTGACAAAAAATTATCCGCTTCGACAAATCAGATCACAATTTGAACGTATTTTGTGTGCTTCGTTTCTGCTCATTCATACAAAAGGCAGAGGCGAAGCACATTTTTTTTTATGGCACATAACAAGACGCATCAGGAAATTCGGGCAGCCGTCGCCTTCTTTCTTCCCGGCTGCACCGTGTCGGGTATCAAAGGGCATGGTACCGGGCATATCCATCAAACCTATCGCGTAAGCACCGACGCGGCCAGGTCTTCGGGGCGTTTTTTGATACAACAGTTTAATCATCAGGTTTTTAAATCCCCGGAAGCAGTAGCGGCCAATATTGCCCTCGTACACGCACACCTCGCAACTCAGCAACTTGATACCGTCATCCTACACCCCGTTTCCGACCCGAATGAGCAGTATTTTTACATCGCCGAAAGTGGCCGGCTCTGGCGCATGTTCGACTTTATAGACGGCGGCTACTCCACAGAACGGGCCGAATCGGCTCAACAGGCGTATCTGGCGGGCAAGGCATTTGGCGCCTTTGCCACTGCACTCAGCGATTTGGATGCAAGCCTTTTGGCCGAAACCATTCCCGGCTTTCACGACAGCGTGAGCAGATGGCGAGATTTTGAGGGCGTGGTAAACACCGATCCTGCCAGGCGCGTACAGGAGGCCATGCCCCTGATAGAAGCCTTGAAACGACACCATCATATATTTTTTGAGCTGCCGTCGCTGCCTGTTCCGGTGCGCATTGTTCACAACGACGCCAAATTGGGCAATGTGCTTTTTGAACAAACAAGCCATCGCATTCTGGCGGTCACCGATTGGGACACCATCATGCCGGGATGCATTCTGGCGGATTTCGGCGACCTGGCGCGCAGCCTCATCAGCCCGGTAGAGGAAGACAGTCCGAGGTATGATAAAATACAGGTTCAGCTTCCTTACTTTGAACAACTCTGCCGGGGCTTTCTGGAAGACAGCTCTGCCATCCTTACGACCATCGAAAAAGAACGTTTAGTACTGGGCGCCAAATGGATCATATTGGAACAAGCTCTGCGGTTTCTCAGCGACTACCTGTCGGGAGATGTTTATTACCCCGTCTGCTATTCGGAACACAATAAAACGCGCACTATCAATCAGTTGCGTTTATTCGAGGAAATACTGGCCCATGAAGCCGCTATGCAGGCCATCGTCGAAAAATATGCCTGAAAGCCGTGTTTTACACCTTATCGCCGCGCATGATCCGGAACCTCTTGCGCGCCTCTACGGCAAAGGTGGAACTGGAGTAATCAATGAATAACTTCTCGTACAACTCTTTGGCTTTCTCAGGATCGTTGAGGTGTGTTTGGTACAATTCCGCCAATTCAAACAGCGCATTGTCGGCCCTGATTTCTTCGGGATAGCCCTCCATGATGCGTTGGAGTGTTTCAGCCTGCTTGATATAGTCTCTTTTTTTGTTGTAAATCTTCGACTTCAGGTACAACACATCGTCTTCGAGCGAGTGCGCGGGAAAGTCTTTCAACAACTTATCCAAACTCTGGAAAGCCTCCTCAAACTTATTCTGGAATACCAGTAAATCGGCCTGCGCGTAAAGGGTAAGCGCCTCTGCGGTGGTGTCTAAGCCCAGATTGTCCATGATGAACACCGACAAATCAATGGCATCGTTGGAAATGAACTTGGAGGTAGAGGCTTTGAGAATGTCGAACTGCGCCTGCGCCCACTGAAAATCGCCGTCGTAGTAAGACAGGCGGGCATTGCGGTAGCGGGCCTCGTTGCCCAGTGCGTCTTCTTTGTAGGCTTTGTCCACCTGAGAATAAAGCAGGGTAGCCTCCCAAACCTCGCCCTGCATCAGGTAGTAATCGCCGAGATTGAGCTTGGCATTGGCCACGAGAATGGGGTCGGCATTCGGAAACTCAATCACCTCGGTGAGCAGGCCGATGGCTTTATCTAAGTCATTGATATACAATGCCTCCAACTCTGCCTGTTCGGAAATGATGCCGGCCGTGACGCGGGAACGCCCGAACTCCGACAAAAAGCTCTCGTATTGTTGTTGCAACACCAGCAGTTCCTCGCGGGTGTAGGCGTACCCCTCGGTGAGTTTGCTGCGACGGCAACGCAGGGCCTCCCGCTTGGCTTCAAGGTAAAAAGTGGAACTTCTTCCTTTTTCTTCCACGATGTATTCATAAGCGGCTATGGCGGCGTCGTAATCTCTGGCGCCGGCGGCTATTTGTGCCAACTGGAACACGCGGCCTCCGTTTTCGCGCAGGCGTTTGTCCAAAGCGCGCAACTGGCGCAGCGCATTGCGGTAGTCGCCTTGTTGCATCAGCGACCAGGCCAGCATTTCGGTGTAAAAAATGGAGTTTTCGTCCTGTTGAAGGCGGACGTAGAGTTGCTTTTGCAGTTCTTTATAATCCTCGTCTGTAAAAAAGCGCTGAAACGTGGTTTGCAGGGTCGGCAGTCGGTCGGGCGTTGTGGCCAGGCTGTTGAGGTAGCTGTCAATCATTTTGGGGGTATCGCCTTTGCGGCGGTAGAGGTCGCCGAGATAAAAACTGAACGAAACGTTGTCTTTCAGAATCTCGCTGCCTTTTTCGTAAGTCTTGATTGCGTAGTCGTATTTGGTCATATTGGTGAAAGCATTGGCCAAGCGGATGATGGCAAAATGCTCTTTGGGCAACTGCGCAATGGCTTCTTTGTATTGCTGCTCGGCATCGGCGTCGCGGTATTGCTGCTCGAACAGGCGCCCCAGCGTGACGTACAGCGGCAGGTTTTTGGGGTCGCGTTTGAGCTGCTTTCGGATGGCTTTTTCGCAGGCGTCGTAGCGCTCCAGCGAGATGAGGCAGTCCACAAAACGATCAAAAAAATAGTCATTTTGCGGGTTGGCATCGTACAACTGCTCGAAAAGAACGGCTGCTTTTTCATACTCTCCGTTCTGGAAATACTGCTGCGCCAGCCGGGAATCTTGCGCCTGAATAGCCCAACTGGCCAGCATGGCCACGAATACAAACAAAATACGTTTCATAGTCACATAGGTATTGCTCCCAAAAAACGCCGGGAGAGGGCAAAAGTTGCTTGCCCTCGTGTATCAAAAGGGGCCATTCTCCTGATTCAGCCGTACAACTCGTAATGAATGCGGCTTTTGTCGGCGGCCATTTTTACCAGCAGGTTCTCAACGGCGTCGTCTATCATATTGCTCCAGCCGCAGATGTAGAAGTCCTGGCCGGGCTGCGCCTTCGGGTAGGCGTCCATATAAATCTGATGCACATAGCCTTTGTACACCGGAAAGCTGAAATCTTCAGCGCGCAGTTCGCTCTCCCGCGAAAGCGCCACAGAGAACTGAAAATCAGGCATATCGCGCAGGAGCGCCTCCCACTCATGGCGGTACAAAATGCCGGCGGCGTAGCGCGTGCCGAAGATGAGATGGATGCTTCGGTACGGCAATTGGCGGCGCCTGATGTCTTGTATCATGCTGCGAAACGGAGCAATGCCGGTGCCGGTGCAGATAAAGACCAGATCGCGGTCGGAGAGCTCGTCGGGGAGTACAAAATTGCCGTCGGGGCCTTTGAATCGGATGGTTTCGCCCACTTGCGCCGTTTCAAAAAAATAAGCCGAGGCCGCGCCGCCTTCCAATCGGGCGATGCAAAACTCCGGCATTTCTTTTTCTCCCGGAGGACCGGCCACCGAGTAGCTGCGCCAGCGCTTGAGCCGCTTCTCGTGGATGGGCAAGTCCATGGTAACAAACTGCCCGGCTTTGAATTCAAGCGGATCGTCCACAGGCATTTGCAACCAAAATCGTCGCACATCGGGCGCGCAGTCTTCGATGCGAACGATGGTGCTGTCGTACCATTTCCAGGCCATAGTGTAGCGGTTGTTGCGCTGCGTTTCGGACGGGCGCCGGTCGGCAGCAGGTATGAGGATAATACGGCGCGAGGGCTGAATTTGTTCATGCGGGGCCGTAACGCGGGCTGTCAGGTGCGATGTCTGTGAGCGCTTACCGGCCGGCTTTCAATCCTTTCTCGGTAAATTCGTCTTTGATTTCAGCCGTTTTCAGGAAGTAAATCCACTCATCAAGCGTATCCTTGGCAACTTCATTGAACCGATTGGTTTTGATCACATAGTATTCCGGGTACAAGTCCGAGACGGATGTCTTTTTGAAAAGCTCTTTCTGCTTTTCCGATAGTTCGAGTTCGTGATGGCTGTGGATGCCGATGAAGGTGGTCGTTCCGTGATACACATAGTCGTCCCCTTGACCAAGGTCGAAATAGACGATGTTGACGGAATAGACTTTTTTGACCTGAGAATACGCCTGCCCCTCGGCGATGTGTTCCACGATGACTTTAGCCGTACCGTAAAGCATCCGCTGAAAGTAGTCGGCCTCGCGGGTGTTTTGGATTTCAACGATGACCAATTCGCCCTTTTGATTCTCCACGAGGATGTCCACCCGATTGAACTTGTCGTCCTCGGTTGCTTTATTACCTTCGCTTTCAAGGATTTGCTTTATTTTGAAATCCTCACGCAGCAGCTCCGACAGAAAGCCTTCCAGAATGTCGAAGTTGGCTTTGTTGCGGAGCAGGCGCTTCATTGCCCAGTCAAAGCGGACTAACTTCTTGGCCATTTATGCTCTTTTTGTGCAAAGATACGAGGTTTTTGGGATACTGCGTTCCGGGCTTAGCTAAGCGGATAGCACGTCAAGAGATGCGCGGATAGTGGGTTCTTGAGACAGGAACCAGCGATGGGACGGAGGTCATGCTACCAACGATGGTGTTTTTTTAGATTATTGAGATAAATGAGAAGACTCTATGCCGGCGAGCGGGCGCGCTGCGCGCGTTTATCCCCCTCCCGCCGACGTGTTTACTGTTGTGCCCTGAATGTTCGTGGCAGTTATTCTTTTTTCAAATGTTTCTCGATTAAATTTTTGACATGTTCAGGTAATTGTAATTTGCCTTCGTCTGCCTCTTTTTTCAATGCTTCAAAGAATTTGATTTCGTTATCTTGCCAAACTAATTCTAACCTTCTGATTTCTTGCAAGGCTATATGGTCATAATTATTTGGATTCCCCCAATAGCATTTGAGACAAAATTCAATTTCCTTTTCCACAGTCCAATTGTCGCAATGTTCACAAGACCATGATTTTGCCCTATTGCACGAACCGCATAAAAGCATATAGTCATCTATATTCTGTTGAAAATTATTACTGTCACCACTTATCTCGTAAGGTACTCTATGGTCAATTTGCAAATATCTTTCTTCAAAAGAACCATTACAGATAGCACATTTTCCACCTGAAAGGGCATAGAGTTGACTTTTAAACTCTTTCGAAAACAATTTTCTTCCGCCAAATTTGTTGTGCTGTATTTGGGTCAAGTCTCCAAATTTATAGGCTGCGATTGACTTCCCCTCTTCCGACTTGACGCTGAATGTTTCAAGTGGTATTCCTGCCTCTCTTACATCTCTTGCTGCTCTTGGTGGGTGGCTGTATCCATACTTGGTTTCCAAATCTCGTGTCGTAATGAAACCATGTTCCATGATATGGTCAATGACAATTTTAGCCCTCTTATTGGTAATCGTACCAATGAGTTGAATAAAATCAGATGGATATTTTTGTTTTGGCATGACAGATTAAAACAACGAGGTTTGTACATATGAAGGTTGCGATTTCAGGTCAATCTTGTTCATTAACGAAGGAGAAATATACAATGCTTCGTAGGTGTTTTCAACCCTGTTTAGGAGGGTTGCTATCGAAGACCTTCCAGCGTCAATTTCAATTTTTGTTAATTCCAACGCATCTGGGAGCGGCTTGCCAAAATGTTTGTCCCCTGTACGCCCGTCATAACTTAACAGAAAAGGGATGTTTTTTTTATTGAGTTTGAAAAGAGTAAGCACAAAATCATCATGGTTCAAATCTTGCATATACCTAAATCCCCCGTTTTGACCCGTTCCTTGATATGGAGGGTCAAAATATATCAAGTCACCATCATTTGCGTTTGCTATCGCTTCTTCGTAATCCAATGAAAGGAGTGTAACTTTGTTTTTGAGCAACTGTGAAACTTTGATAATATCCTCACGCATATTGGATGGAGTTCTACCCAATCGCCTTTTATCAGGACTTTGGTTAAACTCCCCGTTCGAGTTATACCGAACAGCTGCTTTGACACACTTTGCCAACATAAAGAGTAAATATTCTGGCTTTTGGGTGTTGTTAAACTCTTCTCTTGCCTCGTAATAATATTCTTCTTCCCTTCCGATTTGGTTGTTCCAAATGTAATGATATTCATTTATTATTTGGTCTGGGTTGTTTATTATCTTATCCCATAACTTTATTAAAGGCTCATTTATATCATTTAAAATGAAATGACTTGCCTTGCAGTAATAAGAGGAAGCAATTGTTATAGCCGCAGAACCCGCAAAAGGCTCAAAAAGTCGGTTCACTTTTAGCGGAAAATAAGAAAGTATCTTATCTGCCAAATTTCTTTTGCTGCCTTGATATGGTATTGGATGTGGTAACTTCATTTTTCTATAATTTTTTCCAAAGGTACTGCTTTTTTTCTTTTTTCATTGCCACGAACGGTTGGCTTGCTGCTTGTGCGCCCGTGCGTTGGCTTTGAGCGTTGACATTTTGGGCGCATGGACAGTAAGCCGTTGTTCGATGATTTTAAATACCGAGTTTTCTTTTGCCAAGTTTAATTAATCCGTCATAGTTTTTGCATATTTCTCCGGCAGTACTATGGATTTCATTGACAACCTTCCAAAATCTTTCTGGCTGTTCATCTTCCCATTCAGGAGGGACGGTATTAGCATCAATATTTGGATTTCTAATTGGCCAAGTGTTCAGTGCAATAATGGTCTGAAACTTAGAAATTTCAACTTTTAATTGTTCAAGATAAATATTTAACTCCCTATCTATAAACTCAAAGTCAGGTTTTTCAATATATTGGCAAAATGAATCAAGGTCTTTTATATATTCTGTACGAAATGTAAAGCCTGCAAAATTATTAGTTCGAATAAAGCTAATTGAACCACTTACAGGCAAAATTTTAGTCTTTATTTTGCTGAATAGTTCCTTGTCTAATTGTTTATGCTCCTCTGAATAAGCCTCTACAATCTTTTTCTTCTTTCTTGCTACGCTTACAATGTACCAAAATACCATAACTACTAAAAGTCCAATCAGAATATTTTTAACTTGGATACCCTGCTCCAAGAATTTTTGTAGAGCTGCATGAAAAGAAATATTAGAGATAAGACTATTAATTGTAACCCATATAAAGGAAATAAGTCCCACAATTCCTACGGAAATCACCTTACTCCATACAGGGTCACCCCAATACTTTTTCAACAAATCTTTTTTCATTTATTGTAAATTTTGTTTCATCGAACGCCCGTTTACCGAAATCATCCCTATTGCGCCACTTGCGCCAATGCACCCGACGGTGGTTGTATTGACGCAATACTGACCATACAAAACCCGCATTGCGTGTTTTACTTAGTCATTGTGGCGTCAATATCCGCTATGGACGCAACCGCCCCTCCACCTTTCCCGGCGCACTTCTGCCCGGTTGCCTTCTTTCTAACCGCAATAGAAACTTCCTGCGTTCAGTTTTTTCACAGGAGTCCATTCTGGATTCGACTTTGCAAAGCTAATGGAAGTTTGACATAATAGCACCTGTTGCATAAAAAACTTTTTCCCCAATTCAGCCCGCCCCAAATCGCATTGCCCCCTGCCAGCCCACGCACTCAACGCGCATACAGCCCTCTATCGTCTTCCTGCCGGCGGCCATTCTTCGCATCTTGTTATCCCCGCGAAAAGCCCTACCTTTGCGCTTCAAAAAAACAGAAAAATCATGTTTGGAGATTTGATGGGCCAAATGGAAGAGCGCCAAAAAGCCATGCGCGAACAGTTGTCGCAGTTGACGGTGGAAGCCGAGGCCGGCGACGGCGCCGTAAAAGTGAGGGCCAATGCCAACCGGCAGATACTCAACGTCGCTTTCGACCGCAGCTTGTTGGACTGGAACGACACCGAACAGGTGGAAGACCTCATCACCGTGGCCGTGAACCGCGCATTGGAATTGGCCGCACAAAAAGAAGCCGAGGCCGCGCAGGACATGATGCAATCTATGCTGCCGCCGGGCATGGGCGATCTGGGTAATTTGTTCGGGTAAAAAAATATCCCCCGCGCGCCTGCGTTTGTCTTCTTGCATTTACTGCCCGCAGCACGGGCAGCAACCAATTTTGCCTCGCATGAGAACAGTATTTTCTATTTTTCTGATAATGAGCGCATTCGTCGCCGGCGCCCAAACCAATATCGGCTTGGTGGGCTATTACACTTTTGAAAACTCGGCAGAAGACGCTACCGGCAATACCGCCAACGGGGGCCTCGTGACCGGTACGCCAACCTACGGATGCGGCGTAAGCACCAACGCCATTCAGTTGCGCGGCGCCGATGCGGTGCGATTGCTAGGGCCTGTGAAAAATGAGTTCGACCGGGAAGATTTTACCGTCAGCCTGTATTTCAAGGCCACAGGAACAGGCGGCACCCAATACCTCCTTTCCAAAAGAAAGACAGACTGCACGGGCAACAATGTTTTTTACATCCGCTATGCGCCCGCTACCCGCACCCTCAATGTGCTGCTAAGCGAAACGCCCAACAAAAGCGCCTCCTGGGTGTATCGCGTCCCCAGCGGCACCTGCTGGCATCATGTGGCGATCTCGCGCATCGGGGGCCGCGTGAGTTTTTATCTCAACGGCGAGCGGCAGCAGGTTTCATTGCAGGCCAGCCGCATTGACCTCACTAATGACGGCGATCTCATCATCGGCAACAGCGATTGCCTCGGCGCCAACGAAGCGCCTTTCGTCGGGCTGATAGATGAATTCAGGGTGTATAACAGGGGCTTGGATGAACGCGATATCCTCGATTTGTACTTCGGCCCCGACCGCATCCTCTCCCGCGATACGCTCATTTATCTGGGCGAAACGGTGAGTATGGAATTGGCCCAAACTTGCGCCACACAGTTTTCGTGGTCGCCCCAAAGCGGCGTAGCCAACCCCACAGCCGGCGAAACCGACATCACGCCTCCGCTGGCAGGCGTGTTCAATTATGCGCTCAGCATGGGCGACGGCAGTTCGTCCTGCATCGCTACCGACAGCATCCGCATCACCGTGGTGGACCGCAATGAATTGGACTGCAACAGCCTGTTTTTACCCTCGGCTTTTTCGCCCAACAACGACGGACTGAACGACAACTTCGGCCTCAGCAATCCCTTTGCCGCCACCGATCTCATTTCGTTTGAAATTTTCGACCGCTGGGGAGGCCGCGTGTTTTACACCGAAAATGCTTTTGAAAAATGGGACGGCAGCTTCAACGGAACGCCCGTCAATCCCGGCGTCATGCTCTACCGGATTCGCTACCGCTGCAATGGCGAAGAGCAATCTAAAACCGGCAGCGTCACCATACTAAGATAAACGTCATGCCTGCCTTGCTTCGTTCGGTTTTGATGTTTGCCCGCCTCGCGTTGCCTGTGGCAATGGTGTATTTTATGGCCGGCTGCGCGTCCATATCGCCCTTGGAAGGCGGCCCCAAAGACGAAACGCCGCCTAAGGTATTGGAAGAGGAATCAACGCCCAATTTCCAGGCCAACTCCTCGCCGCGCCGCATAGAATTGGTTTTTGACGAATGGGTCACCCTCACCGATGTGTTCAATCAGGTGGTCATTTCGCCGCCGCTGCAATACAAGCCCGCGGTTTCGCTCAAAGGCCGAACGGTTGTTTTTGAATTGAACGAAAAAGAGCAATTGCGCCCCGACGCCACTTATACCATCAATTTCGGCAACGCCGTCAAAGACCTCACCGAAAACAACCCCGCCGAAAACCTGCGCTTTGTTTTTTCCACCGGAGCTTATATTGACTCGCTCACCGTTTCCGGCAAGATCGTTTCGGCCCTCACCGGGGAGCCGGTGGACAAGGCGCTGTTCATGCTGTACGACAACCTCAACGACTCGGTGGTGCGCACCGAATTGCCTTTTTATTTTGGCCGCACCGACAAAAACGGCCATTTCACCATTCCCAATGTGCGCGCCGATACGCTCAAGGGGTTTGCGCTGCTCGACGCCGATCTGAACTACCGCTTCAATCAGTCTAAAGAACTCATAGGATTCCCTGACGCATGGATTATTACTACCGACAGCTCTGCCCGCGATCTCCGCATCCGGCTGTTTGAGGAAGCCCGACCCATCAAATTGCTGGAGCAGGAAACAGCTACTTACGGCGTCGTAAAACTGACCTACAGCCAAACGCCGCTTTCCACCAATTTCAGCGCATCAGACACCGCCCAAATATGGAAAACGGAATATCTCGGCGATTCGATCAAAATATGGTACGACCGCCCCGATACCAATAGTTGGAAACTCTTCGTGCGCGCCGATACGATTACAACAGACACCATCACGCCTAAAAACGGCTCGCTGAAACCGACTTTTTTGAGCAAAGCCAAGCTGAGCATGGTCTCGCCCACGCCCGGCGCCACTGCCTTGTTGCACCCCGACAAGCCCGCGACGCTCACGTTCAACCACCCGGTTGTGCGCGCCGATACGAGCCTTATTTCCTGGTGGGAAGACACCCTGCGCAACCCCGTATTTCCAACATGGAAGCCCGATTCGGTGCAGCCCCGCGTGTGGAATGTGAGTTTGCCCTGGAAAGAAGCGCTCATTTATGAAATGCAGGCCCTGCCCGGCGCTTTCACCGATATGTACGGCCTGAGCAATGCGGATACGCTGCTGCTGAAATGGCGCATAGAGCAAAGAAAAAACTTCGCCACGCTGCACATCATCGTGGAAGACATGGAGCCGGAGACAGATTACATCGTGTCTTTGCTGAACAGCAACAAAGTGGAGGTGGACCGAAAAATCATGACGAGCGATTCCGAAAATAAATTCACGGCGCTCAACCTGCAACCGGGGCAGTACTCCCTGCGCATTGTAGTGGATACCAACAAAAACGGACGCTGGGATTCAGGCCATTACGATACCAAAATCCAACCAGAAGAAATCATGCTCTTTCCGATTGAGCAATTGCGCGGCAACTGGGAAACAGAGGCCAAAGCCGGCGTAAAAAAGAAGGAATAACCCCTCACCTACTCACCCCTGCTATCCCGCAAAAACCTCGATTTCAGCAGTTTGCACCACTAAGTCTGTAAATTTACCTTTGAAACGGGTAGCTTTTACGATGTGGTTGTCAATCCAATGGTAGTTGCCGCCGCGGGGTTTGCCGTACAAAACGCCGTGATATTTGAAGCCATGCCGGTCGAGCCACTCTTCGGTAATCTCGCGGTGTTCTTCGGTGCGCGAGGTAAAGAACGTGATGATGTGGCCCTCATCGTACCACTTGTTGACGTACTTGAGCGCGTCCGGGTAAGGCAGGCAAGTACCCATGCGTTCGGGTTCCTCATTGGGCACATCGTCACAGATGGTACCGTCTATATCAATGAGGAAATTCTTCACCCATTCGGGCAATTTGGGGCTGATCGTCTCCCCTTTTTCATTAAAAGCAGCCGTTAATTCCGGCAGAAACTCATTCATAAACAACATTTTAGTGAACCCGCTTCGACAACAGGCTATGTCAAGTGATATAAGATGTCTTTATTTGGTATGAAATTCAGGTCCGATGGCTGTTGCAAAACAACCGCAAAGACCTTATGGTTAGGAACTTGGAACGTCTTTCGACGGGCAAAGGTAAAGGGATTTTTGACAATGAAACATTTTTATATACTTGCTTTAGGGTTAACCATTTTCGCGTTGCCGGCCTGCCACCGCGATGCGCACGAACCCTTGCCCGCATTTTATCATTGGAAAACCCAGCTCTCGCTCAGCAGCGAGGAACGCGAACTGCTCTCCGGGATGAAGGCGCGCAGGCTCTACGTTCGCTTTTTCGACGTGGATTGGGACGAGGCTTACGACGTACCCGCGCCGCTGGCCGAACTGAAGATAGACACGGCGCGGCTGGAGGGCTTAGAAATCGTGCCCTGCATTTTTATCACCAACCGCTGCATGGAAAAACTGCCCGCAGAAGGCACGGCCGAACTGGCGCAACGCATTTGGCAAAAAACAGAAACCTTGGCCGCACAGTATCCCGGCTTGCGATTTTCAGAATTTCAGGCGGATTGCGACTGGACCGCCGGCACGCGGGAGCGCTACTTTGTCCTGTTGGAATCTTTGCGTAAAATATTGAATGACAAAAACATAGCACTATCTGTCACCGTGCGCCTGCATCAGTTCAGCAGCCCGGAAACGACCGGAGTGCCGCCCGCCGACCGGGGCATGTTGATGTGCTACAACACCGGTGATTTGGAAAACTGGGATGAAGAAAACTCCATTCTCCGCGCAGAGGAGGCTGCTTTGTATTTCAAAAATGCCCCCCCGTATCCCTTGCCCTTGGATGGCGCCCTGCCGGTTTTCAGTTGGGGCGTCTTGTTTCGCAACGACCAGATGATTCGCCTGATTCACGATCTGCAACCCGAACAATTGGCCGATACCACGAGGTTTGTCTGCACGGCGCCTCACCGGTACAAGGTGGTCAAAAGCACCTGGATGGAAGGGCATTACCTGTATGCCGGAGATCGCCTGCGCTTAGAACTGCCTGATCCTGAAGATGTAAAACAATGCGCCCAATGGTTGAAACAAGCCATGCAGCGCTCCTCCGACCAATCTGTGCTGGCATTTTATCATTTAGATGCGGGGGCATTGAGATACTTTAAAGATTCGAAATAAGTATCTTTGGCCTCGTATCACATACTTCACTTGAAAACACACACCAACCCATGTTGCCACTCAAATACCGGCTGTTGATAGCCATCCTGATGTCAGCCTCCATCGCCTGCATGGGGCAGTCCAAACGCATCACGGAATTGGAGCGCAAGCTGGAAACCCAAACGGGTACGGAGCTGATTCAGACAAAAATCACACTGGCCAATCTGTATTTGGACAAAGACAACTACGACAAAGCGCTGGAACACGCCCAACAGGCCCAGTCCTTGGCCGAAGCGGGCAACCACAAAGACTGGGTGCGCAGATCGCTGACTGTGCAGGGCAAAATTTTACAAAAAAAAGTCGCGGCCGGGGCCAAATCGCCGGCAGCGGCCCCATCCGAGCCACTGGCTGCCGAGCCTCCTCCGGTAGCTTCTCCCGGCGCTGCGGCTTCCTCCAGGTTGTCATCGGGGCAGCCGACCCCCGAATCGGCGCGCCGACAGGCCGACATGGAAAAAATTTTGAGAGACAAGGAAAAGGAAATAGCGGCCATGAGCGACGAGCAGGCCCGCTTAGAGTTGTTGTACTCCCGCCAACGCAACGTATTAGACTCGCTTTCCATGCGCGGCCTCCGCGATTCGATGGCTCTGGCCCTCAGTCAGGCACAAACACAAGAACAGGCTGCCGAACTGGCTACCGAGCGCAACCGCCGGAACCTCTTGTCGGCGCTGGCTTTGTTGATTCTGGTCGTTGCCGGAGGCGTATATGCGCGGTACAGAGGAGTAAGCAGGTATAATACTTTGCTGACGATTAAAAACGAACAGATTACGGCGGCCCAGAAACGCTCGGAAGAACTGCTGCTCAACATCCTGCCGGCGGCCATTGCCTCCGAATTGAAGCAAAGCGGCGCGGCGCAAGCCCGGCAATACGAACAAGCCACGGTGCTGTTTACAGATTTTGTGGGGTTCAGCCGCATTGCCAATGCAGTTTCTGCCGAACAATTGGTAGCCGATTTGAACTATTGTTATGGCCAATTTGACAAAATCACGGAAAAGCACGGCCTCGAAAAAATCAAAACCATCGGCGATTCATACATGTGCGCCGGCGGCCTGCCCCAATCTGATACCGATCATGCCCTGCGCATGGTAGCCGCCGCCCTCGAAATGCAGGTCTTCCTCAAAATGTGGAATGCACAGCGCGCCGAACGTGGAGAAGCGCCCCTCGAAGCGCGCATCGGCATTCATACGGGGCCGTTGGTAGCAGGGGTAGTGGGCTATCGCAAGTTTGCCTACGACATTTGGGGCGACACCGTCAATATAGCCTCCAGAGTAGAAAGTGCCGGGGAAGGCGGGCGGGTGAATGTTTCGGAAAGCACGTTCCAATTGGTCAAAAGCGAGTTTAGCTGCACTTTCAGAGGCGTACTGCCGGTCAAAAATCTTCCGCCGGTAGCCATGTATTATGTGGAGTCCTGATGCAGGTTTACCTGCCTCCGCCGGCAGCGTATTTTTTCTGAAAAGAAGACCAGGGCATCGTCTGGTAGTAGTTTTTGCCGTAATAAGTGGCAATGGCCCCGAAGTCTTCGGCCGATTTGAAGCCGACCAGCGATTGAAGCGCTTGCTGGGTTTCGTCTAAAAAAGCTACCGCCGGAAAGCTCATTCTTCCGCCCAACAGTTCGGCGGCAAGGCCGTTGCAGCCGCCTGTTTCGGAATTGACGAAACGATAGGTTTTGCCCTTGAATTCCAGTTCTGCATTGTCGGAAGCATTCAGCTTGATGGCTACAAAATCGGCTTTTACCAACTGCGCCACCGTTTCATCGGCAAAGGTTTCGCGTTCCATTTTGCGGCACCACACACAAGAGGGGGTATAGACGTAGAGGAGAATTTTTTTGTTTTCTCTAGTCGCTTTTGTAATGCCTTCCTTCCACGAAAACCACTGAACTGCGGGCGCGGATGCAGCAGGCGCGGCGTTTTGGGCCGATGCTTCGGTCATCGAAAACAACAAGGCGCCGACGGCCAATGAAAAAATCAGGGAGTATCTGCTCATAGTAAGTTCAACATTGAGGCGGTAAAATTACCACTACCGGAACAAAGTTAAAAACCAGTTTATGGTAATGCGGGCCAACTTTAAAGGAAGTTTAACAGCTATGCGGTACAAATCGGCGCAGGCTGTCGGTGCCGATTTGCTCCGTTTGTACACATACGCCCGGCACGCGCGGGGCCGGCAGGCCGTGTTCAAACTCCCGGCTGCCTGTATAAACAATGGCTTCCTGCCAAAGTCCGGCATCGAAAAAAGACTGAATGAGCTGCGCCCCCCCCTCTACCAGAAGCGAACTGATTTTTCGTTCGTACAACGCAGCGAGCAGGTTGTTCAACAAGTCGGCGTCAAAAGGGAGCTGCAAATACGCGGCCCGATGAGTCTTGGCTCCGGCTTCCGATTCATGTACAATCAGTGTTGGCAGGGAGCCGTCGAAAATTTTGAGATGGCCGGGCAGTCGCAGCCGGCGATCCAGTACCACACGCAGAGGAGAAGGCCCGTAAAATAGGCGGTTGTCCAAGCCGGGATCATCCAGCAGGGCTGTCTGTGTGCCGACGAGGATGGCAGCGGTCGCGCTGCGCAGGCGGTGTGTCAACCGCTGTGTATAAGGATGCGTGATCCAGGCGCGGGCAGCGGGTTGGGGCGCGAAACAGCCGGCGGGCGTAGCGGCGTATTTGACCATGACGTAAGGGGCGCGCCGCGTGACAAAATGATTGCGCACCCGGCTCAAAAAATGGCCTTGCGGTTCCAGCAGGCCCAATTCTACTTCCACCCCGGCGGCTTTCAGCAAAGCGACGCCCTGCCCGGCCACCCCCGGAGTCATGTCTAGGCAGGAAACCACTACCTTTTTGATGCCTTCTTTCAAAATGAGGCTGGTACAAGCGCCGGTTTTGCCGGTAATGCAGCAGGGTTCGAGCGAGACGTACAAGGTGGAGGCCGGTATGAGATGCCGCAGCGAGGCCGGCACGGAGGCCACCGCATTTACTTCTGCGTGCGGGCCTCCATATTCGGCATGAAACCCTTCGCCGATGATGCGCCCCTCATACACCAAAACAGCGCCCACCATGGGGTTGGGGGCGGTATGCCCTTCGCCGAGTGCGGCCAGATCAAAACAGCGTTGCATGTATGTTTCGTGCAGAGTCATCTTGTGTGAAAATCCATTGTTAAGAGAAAAGTTTTGGCTCAGGAGGTAAAAATAACACAGAAAAAATGAAGAAAGTGTGTTAAAGCCCTAATTATCTCTTACCTTCGCGACGATTTTCGGGCTTGGGTTTGGCCTTCCTTTCATAATCCCTGCATATATTACCGATGAATCCCATTTTAACAAACCCGGCCTAATGTGTTGGCTTCATTAAAATCGGGATGTCGTGCTCTACAAAGTAAAATTGAAAAACGCAGCAGAAGAAGTTATTCTGGATGACCGCGTGTACGAATGGCTCATCAGCGATTCGTATTTGTCCAAGTTGGACTTTATCAACAATCTCAGGATGCACTCCAGCGGGTGCGCCGTATTTCAGAAAACCTGGAAAAAGGCAGACGGCTCTTTCAAAACAGAGACCATCTATCTGCACAAGTTGGTTGCCGAAAAGTTTCTCGCGCATACCAAAACGCAGGAGTGCAATTTGGTGGGCGCCCGCAACAACAATAAGTTGGACTGCCGCGTAGAAAACCTCATTTACCGGTCGCGTTCGGTGGCCAGCCGCAAACGCAAAACCAGCGGCCACATGGGCTACACCGGGGTGTATAAAGAAAACAACCGCTACCGGGCCGTCATCTCCATCAACCGCAAATCTGTTCACCTCGGCATGTTCTCTACCCCTGAAGAGGCGGCGCTTGCATATAATAAAAAATCGCGCGAAGTGTATGGCGAAGATGGTAAGCAGAATGTCATAAAACCTAAAAAAGAGGGCGAATAAGGCACAAATACATACACCCTGTTTCTATTCGTGCATATCTTCGGCCTTTCTTTTGTGTTTTTGAGTTCTTTCATCAAATCTGTTTTACCATTATGCGCGCCAACATCATCAAATTCTCCAAACCGGAGACAGGAGACTTTTTTACCACTTTGAACCGCAGGGTGAATGATTATTTTGTGGAAAACAAAATATCGCGCCATGCCAACGCAGCCATGATTTTCAAAACCATCTTCATGCTGCTCCTCTACTTCGTACCCGTTGTGTTGATTATCACCGCCACCGTCACATCCCCCTGGATGGTATTCGCTATGTGGTGCTTAGCCGGCCTTGGGGTTTCGGGCATCGGCCTGAGCGTCATGCACGATGCCAATCATGGAGCCTACTCCCGCAAACAGTCCATCAACAACATGCTGGGTTATACGCTCAACTTCCTCGGAGGCAACATGATGAACTGGAAAATACAGCACAATGTGTTGCACCACTCTTTTACCAATGTGGACGGCTATGATGAAGACATCGAGCCGCGCAAAGCGCTCCGCTTCTCGCCGCACCACCCCTGGATGAAGCACCACCGCTACCAGCACATCTATGCATGGCCTTTGTATGCCCTGATGACCATCATGTGGATTACCATAAAGGAGTTTAAACAAATCAATCGTTGGAAAGAAGAAGGTATCATCGAAGCGCAAGGCCGCACTTATGGCGGGCTGCTGGCCGAGCTGATCGTTTCCAAATCCGTTTATTATGTGTACGCATTGGTCATTCCTTTGCTGGTTTCTCCGGTAGCCTGGTGGGTTACTGTACTGGGCTTCATAGCCATGCACCTCATCTCCGGCCTCATTTTAGCGTTGGTTTTCCAGCCGGCGCATGTGGTACCCGAAGCTGATTTTCCGTTGGCGCCCGAAGACGGCAATATGGAGAGCAGTTGGGCGATCCATCAACTGCACACCACCTGCAATTTTGCTCCCCGCAATCGCATCCTTTCGTGGTTCGTGGGCGGTTTGAATCATCAGATTGAGCACCACTTGTTTCCCAATATTTGCCACATCCACTATAAAAAGTTGTCTCCCATCGTCAAGCAAACAGCGAAAGAATTCGGCCTGCCCTATCACGAAATGCCGACTTTCCGCAGCGCCTTGTACCATCATGGTCAGCAGCTTTACAACATGGGACATTTGCAGCCCGCATGAACCTGAACGATATCATCACGTCGGCCGACCGGGGCAAGCTCGCCCCGGATCGCCGCGTGAAAAAGTTTTCCCCACAGGCCGCTGCCTACCCGATTCCGTTTCGGTGTCATTAAATAAACATTAACCTCTCCTTCGCATTTTATTGTCAATAATGTCGGCTCAGCCGGCGTTTCTCCTTTCGTTTACCAACTGAAAGAAATTGCCATGACTAAGAAAATCTGGATGCTCGTTATTGCGCTTTTCTGTGTACTGTCTGTGCATGCTCAAAAGCAAACCGGCCAATTTACCAAAGCGCAGGAATCCGATCCGCAAGCCAAAGCCGTACTCGATAAACTGAAAAAGAAGTATCAGGGTTATCAATCCCTGGAGCTTGCTTTTACCCTGGAAATAGAACTGCCCGATCAAAAAAAGGAAGTCCAGCAGGGCAAAATAGCCAAGCAGGGCAAAAAATACCGCGTTGATCTGGCTTCTCAATCTGTGATCTGCGACGGCACAGCGCTGTGGTTGGTGCTGCACAACAACAAAGAAGTACAAATCAATAACCTGCCCGATCCTTCAACGGACGAGAACATTCTCTCGCCGGAAGCCCTGTTCAGCTTCTACGACAAAGGCAAATTTGTTTATTCGTTGGTCAATGAAGCCACCGTGGCAGGCAAGGTAGTGCAGGAAATCGAGTTCAAACCCTTGGACAAAGGTTCGGAATACGCCAAGTTTCGCCTCACGGTGGACAAAGCGGCTGTCACCGTAGTGAGCATGAAAGCCTTCGGCAAAGACGCCTCCCGCTACACCGTGAAAATGGGCGCCTTAACTCCCAACAAAACCTTTGCCGCCGATTTTTTCAGCTTTTCCAAAAGCAAGTTTCCCGGCTATCGCGTAGAGGATTTGCGCGATTGATGAGGCAAGGATAAAAACCTCCTACTTCTTCTCCTCCGTCAGCAGTCGGAGCAGCACGCCGTTGGTCCAGCCGAAGCCATCCTGCACGGGATACTCTCCTCCGCCGGCGTCTAATGTCATGTCCATCACGTTGTATTTTTCCACCATTTTTCCTGTGTTGCGATACACCTTCTCGTTGAGGGCTACCCAGCGGTTGCGGATGTCGTCGGCTAATGCCGTTTGTCCGTATTGGCGCAAGCCCTGAATGGTGATCCATTGCAGTGGCGCCCAGCCGTTGGGAGCATCCCATTGCTGTCCGGTTTGTGTGAGCGTGGTGACGACGCCGCCGGGTTTCAGGAAGTCGCGTTGAATGACTTTAGCGCAAGCCTCGGCCTGTTTTTGGTCGGCCACTTTGAAAAACAGCGGATACATGCCCGCCAGCGAGGGGACGCCGGTGTGGCGTTTGTTTTCAAAATCGTAATCATAGAAAAATCCGCTCGTTTCATCCCAACAATAACGAACGATGTGCGCCTTGCGCTCGGCGGCCAACTGCTCAAAACGGGCTGCCTGATCGGTTTTGCCGGCTAAGCGGGCATACTCGGCAATGATGCTTTCTAAATGGAAGAGCAAGGCATTGAGGTCAACCGGAATGATGTCCGTGGTGCGGATGGTGGCCAGGTCCATCGGGTCTTCGAGCCAGCGGCTGGAGAAGTCCCAGCCCGATTCGGCGCCGGCGCGGAGGTCGGTGTAGATGGCCTGCGATTCGCGGGCGTTGTTTTGGGCGGTTTCCAGGTCTTCGCGGTAGCTTTCGGGGCGCGGGCGGGGCTGATCGTCCCAATGGCGATTGAGCACGATGCCGTCGGCAAGGCGCACCACGCGGCGATGCGTCGGGTTTTGTTCCGACAGGCGTTTTTGGCCTTCCATCCAGAAATCATACTCGCGTACCAATTGCGGCAGGTACTTCAGGGCGGCCTCCTGCCCTTCCATTTCTTCTACGATGCGCACGATCATAGAGAAAAACGGAGGCTGCGAGCGCCCCAGATAGTAGGTGCGGTTGCCGTTGGGAACGAAGCCGATGGTGTCAATGAGGTAGGCAAAGTTGTCGGCGATATGGCGCACCATTTCTTTTTGACCGGCGTCCTGCAGGCCCAGCAAGGTGAAATAGCTGTCCCAATAATACACTTCTCGGAAACGGCCGCCGGGCACGATGAACGGATGCGGCAGTGGAATGAGCGTGCCGGCCTGCGCCTGATCGGGGCGGCGGGTAAGTACTTCCCACAGCGCGTTGATGTGCTCGGCAGGGGAGTGTTTGGGGTTGCTCACAAAGTCGGAAGCGCCGGACTGCGGTATATCAAAGTGCTCGGCTACAAAGGCTTTGAGGTCGAAATCGGCGGCATTGCGGGCGGCTGTGTAGCGCGCCATGATGGTATCGGCAGGAAATTTCGGGCTGCAATCCACGAAGGTTTTGCCGTCGGGGAAGACGGAGGAGGTTTGCACGGCATGGAAAAGCTCGCCGTAAATTTCATCAGGAGAGCGACGGTCGGGGCTGGCCTGGGCTGTTTTTTCGGTTTCGGTTCTACAAGAAAAAGCGGCCAGGGCCAGAGCGAAAAGGGTGATGGGAAAAAGGTTGGTGCGCATGGCGGATGATTTTTTATTGAGGGATAAAGTTATAAAAATTACCTTTGTATCCTCACTAAATTCAACCCTCATGCGTCCATCAGTTATTTTTTTGGCGGCTATGGCCTGCCTGCTTTGCTCCCCGGATTTGTCGGCTCAGGCCGAAATACCCTCGCTGAAGTATGGACTTAAAAGCAGAAAAAAATGCACTGCTTTCCCCAACGACAGCTACGGGTATGCGCTGCTGGCAAATCCTAAAGAAGCATATCCTGTCAAGAACTACCCTGTTCGAAAATCTTACGAACTCCAGTTCCACTGCCTCGGTTTCTCTTACGAGTCCTCCGAGTATTTGTTCATCCGCTTCGGCGATTGGTCGGAAAAGCTGACCGTGCCCGCCTCCGGTATCAGGCCGGTGTTCGTTTGGAAAAACGTTACATTGTTGGGTGACGAAAAACGCTACCTCGTGCTTTCGTATGGAGAAGAAAGCGACCTGATGTTTACGGCATTCAGGGTATTTGACGAAACGGGCAACGACTGCCTGCATCCCGATCATCCCGACATGCGCGCCATCGTTGAACGCCTGATGAAGGATTTGAAAAAGAATAATTCTTCAGATGAGTTTATGAAGAAGTTTCGTTCAGTGAGGTAATTTAGTCCACTACTTCCGACAGCGCGCTTCCCGCAGCGCCGCCAAGTACGCCGGGCTCTGTGCCAATCGGCTGCCGTACCACGAAAACAGCTCGCCGTCCACCAAGCGAATGGCTGCTTTTGAACACAAGCGACTGATTTCCAGTAGGTGTTTTTCTCTAAAAGGGTATGGCTCCGACGAGAGCAGGACGCAATCCGGTTCGGCTGCGGCCAATTGTTCCAGACTCAGTTCGGGGTAGCGAGGCAGGTGCGCAAAGGCGTTTTCAAAACCAGCCCAACGCAGCATTTCATCAATAAAGGTATCGCTGCCGGCCGCCATCCAGGGTTCGCGCCAGATGAAATAGGCCGCCCGAAGCCGGGGCTGTTGGGCAACAGCCACAGCTAAGTCATCGAATCCCGATTGAATGTTTTCGGCAATGGAAATGGCTTCTGTGGCTTTGCCGGTCATGCGACCCAACTCGCGGATCATTTGCAAAGCGGAGCTGAGGTCGCGCACATCGCTCATCCAAACGGGGTAATGGGCGGCAAGCTGCTCGATTTGCAGGCGTTCATTTTCCTCTTTGTTACCGATGATGAGATCGGGGCGCAGAGCGGCGATGGTTTCCATGCGCAGTTGTTTGGTGCCGCCCACTCTGGTTTTGCTGCGAAACCAGACTTGCGGATGCACGCAAAACTTGGTGATACCTACCGCACGCTCACCCAGTCCGAGATCGAACAACAGTTCCGTTTGCGAGGGTACCAACGACACGATGCGCTGCGGCGGGAAGGGTATTTCCACCTGCCGGCCCATTTGGTCGGTGAAAGTCTGCACCTGCATGGTTTGCTATTCAGACCTTGCCATGTTTTCAAAACAGGACAAGGTCTGCGCCCAAAATCACTTTCCGATGGTTCCCAGTTCTACGCCTTCGCTGTACGCCACCGGAATGCCGCGTTCGCTGAGTGCCCGTTTGATACTTCTGTATGAAGCATAATACACCTCCCAGTAGTCCTCCGCGTCGGCATAAGGTCTCACATCCAGGATGATGCTGTGGCTGTCAAACTTTTGAATACCCACAAAAGGCGCCGGGTCTTGCAGCACTTTCGGCGTTTGTCGGAGTGCCTCCAGCAGGATGGCCTCAATGCGGTCGAAATCTTCCGCGTAAGGCATGGGTACTTCCAAATCCACGCGCAGAATTTGGCGGGTACTCAGATTGGTAATGGCCCCGTTGATGGCTTCCGAATTGGGTACGATAACGGTTTTGTTGTCCAAAGTAGCCAGCACGGTATTGAAAATCTGCACTTCGGCGACGTGGCCGGTATTGTCCCCGATAGAAACCAAATCGCCGGCTTTGTAGGGTTTAAAAATGAGGATGATGATACCGGCGGCAAAATTGCCCAGGCTGCCCTGCAAGGCCAAGCCCACCGCGAAGCCCGCTGCTGCCAGCGCCGCTACAAAAGAAGTGGTTTCAATGCCTACAATGCCCGCCGCGCTGAATACCAACAGGGCTTTGAGCAACAGCCCCATGAGCGATGCCAGAAAGGGCCGCACATCCTGACTGATGCCGCTGCGCTCCATGGCTTTGAGACCGGTATCTACCAAGCGATTGATGACCCGAAATCCGATCCAGAGCAGCACCAGCGCAAACAGCACTTTGGGTGTGTATTTGATCAGCATTTCGGTAATGATGTCAACGTATTTTTCCACGGTTTCCATGAGTTTGATGTTTGGTATGATCGTTTGGCCGGTGCACATCGCTGCCTGAGAGCAATGGCGCATCGGGCGGCGAAAATACAGATTTTGCCGATTATGATCTTACGCGTTGTTGTTCACTTTCCGATCCGGAACTGTTGTGTCGCTGGCGCTGGTTGGCCACCTTTCCGAAACGATAAGAAAAGCTGAGGTTGAGGACGCGCGAATCGAACCGGCTATTCCAGTTGGCCTCTGTGAGTTCAAGGTTGTTGATGATGCCGCTGCCCCGGCGGGTGTAGAGCAGGTCCTGTGCTGAAAGTTTGATGGTGGCTGCGTCTTTCCATATTTTTTTTGCCGCAGCCAGATTGAGGGTGCCGAAGTTGAGGATAAGCAATTGAGCATACACCTGATTGGTTTGATAGTCGGCGCGCACTTCGCCCGACCATCCCTTGCCTAATTGCAGGCTGTTGGTCATGGAAATATAGCCGTTGTACCCTGTGGCATCAAGGCGTTGGGTGTAAAGATCGCTTTTATATGTAACCCGGTCGGCGGCGGCATACAACATGAGCGTCCACCATTTGGCAACAGGCAGGGTAGCCTCCAGACTGAGGCCGATGGATTGGGAATTGGCTATATTTCCGGGGCGGCTATAGTAAATTTCATTCACGATTTCAAGGGTTTCATTGATGCCGTCCAGAGTCTTGGAATAGGATAGCGTAGTGTTGACTTTTCCCTGAAAAGAATGCGTCAGAGAAAGATTGTGCGCAAAAGTGGGCAGCAGGTTGGGGTTGCCGGTGTAGAAGGTAAACTTGTCTAAGGGGCTGATAAAAGGGTTGAGGTCTTTAAAAAACGGGCGATCAATGCGGCGGCCATAGGAAAAACTCAGGGTGTTTTTGTCTAACGAATCGAGGCGAAGGTTGGCATACAAAGTGGGGAAAGGCTGTGTATAGTTGCGCGAAAACTTCGAGCCAGGCTGAAACTCGTTGCCCAATTGATTGCCTTTCAGTGAAGTGTGCTCTACCCTGAGTCCTGCCTGAAGATCGAGCCTGCCAAAGGTTTTGCTGAAATTCAGATAGCCCGCATGAATCCATTCGTCGTAAAGAAAGCGGTTGCTCAGATCGTAGTTGATATAGGTCTGACCGACCCGGGTAGTGGTATAAGCCGCTTCGTTGTCGGTTTGGGTGAAGGCCGATTTTAGCCCCGCCTCCATTTTCAGGCCATGAGCAAAAGGTTTGGTATAGTCTGCTTTTGCTGCGTAAATAGTGATGTAAGAAGGAAGCCGGCCCTGAATCGTATCTGCGTATCCGAGTGTACCGGAGCTGTCATAAATGAAGTTTTGGAAAAACTGATCGGCGTCGGTGCGGTAGGTTACATAGTCGGCATCCACTATGATGTTGCTGCCCAGAGAATCGAGGCGGTGGCGAAGATTGAGGTTGTAGGCGCCGTTGGCAAAGCTGGATTTTTCAGCATTATCGGCAATGACGGTATTGAGGATGGCGCCGAAAGGCGCCCGCACAATGGCAGTATTGTCGGTTTGTCGTTCATTGGGTGATGTCAGTCCTTTTACGACGAGGCCCAGCGTCGTTTTATCACTCAAATACAGATCGAGGCCCAACTTGGCATTCAGCGACTGCGACCTCGGCACGATGTAGGAGTTTTGGGCAAAATTGGAAGAAGGGTCTCCATCCATTCGGGTGTAAAAACGGAAGATGTTGAGGTCCTGGAAAAAATTGCGGTGGCCGGCGCCCAGATTGACAAACAGGCCGAAATTTTTGCGATTCAGATTGAGGTTCAGACTGTTGTTGCTCCGGTTAAAGCGGCCCTGCGCGAACGCGAGCGAGGTGTTGCCGTTGAAACCTGCTATCCGGTTGCGTTTGGTCACAATGTTGATGACACCTGAATTGCCCGCAGCCTCGTATTTGGCCGGCGGGTTGGGCATCAACTCAATGTGCTTCACATTGTCGGCAGGAATGGAACGCAAATAGCTCTCCAACTCCGTCCCGCTGAGGTAGGTCGGCTTGTCGTCAACAAATATGGCCACGCCCGAACGCCCCCGCAGCCGTATGTCGCCACCCTCGCCGACTTGCACGCCCGGCGCCCGTTCGAGGGCTTCCAGCGCACTGCTGCCCGCATTGGCAATAAGTACGTCAGGGTTGATGATGGTGCGATCTGCCAGGCGCTCTACATAAGGTCTGCGGGCCGTTACGGTCACTTCCGACAATTGCTGTTGCGCAGGATTTAGTTGGATTGGAGGGTACAGAACAGGGCTATTACTTCCGCCGGCAAGTACGACTTGCCCCAAATGTTTTTCAAATCCTACAAAAACCACTTCTACAAGGTAGTTGCCGGCTGCCAGATTGGCAAACCTAAAACTACCGTCTTTCTCGGTATAGCCGGCCTCTATAACGACGGAATCCTTCGCTGTTTTTAATACTACAGTAGCAAGTTCTACGGGCATACCTTTTTCATCGGCGACACGCCCCTCCAGAACGCAGCGGCTTTGAGTTTGTGCAAATAGGGTGCAGGCGAAAGTACAGAGTACCCAACAGAGGTGTTTGGCGTAGTGCATAGGTGATTTTGCGTTTGGTCTATGGATGAAATAACGCCATCAAACCTACGAATGGATTCGTAGAAACACAACGTATTACATCCGATTATCCTACCAACACACTGAAAAATTAGACCAAGTAGCAAAAGACACGTTGTCAGGGTAATAGCCTGCTCTCCTGTGTTTCTTATCCATGCAAGAACACCTCATTACTCTGGTAAATTACCGCCGAAGTTGTTGTCTGAGGATCGAATACCGCCGGAAACAACAACGCCGGACAGCAGGGTAGCGCTGTGCCGGCGTGGTCGGGCGAAGAAATAACAAAGAAACTAAGCCTCCGCTTCGGGTTTGGCCGGTTCCACTTTCTTTACGTTTTTCTTCTTGGGGCGCGATTTGCCGTAACTGCTGCGCCAGGTTTTTCCTTTGGTGGATCTGCGATCTCCTTTGCCCATGATGATTAAATTATTGGTTGATCTGAATAAAGATGGATAATTCGAGCCGCCAAAGATAATACTTGGTCTTTAATGGCGGCAGAATACACTGGAGAAAAACTATCGGATGGCAAATTTCATGCGATAGTCCGAACTGACCTTGCCTTGCCGAATGGCGTCCAACTTGCGCTGTACAAGGCGTTTTTTCAATGGTTTGAGCCGCTCGGTAAACAAGATGCCGTCAATATGATCGTACTCGTGCTGAATCACACGCGCATTGATGCCGGTAAATGTTTCTTCAAAGGGCTGGAAATTTTCATCCCAATACCTCAGCCTGATATCCGGTTGACGCTCCACATCGCCACGGATATCCGGTATGCTCAGGCAGCCTTCTTCGTAAGCCCAGGCTTGGCCTGTTTCGTCGAGCATTTCGGCGTTGATGAATACTTTTTTGAACCCATCATTGGCTTCTCCCTCGTCTTTCATCTGAAGGGTGTCAATGACGAAGAGACGAATAGACAGCCCGATTTGCGGCGCCGCCAGGCCCACGCCATGCGCATTGTACATGGTTTCCCACATGTTGGCAATGAGGGTGGAAAGCTCCGGATAGTCGGGGGTAATGGGAGCGGCCATTTTTTTGAGAACGGGTTGCCCGTAGGCGAAAATAGGTAAAATCATAAGTAACAAATCTTGAAAATGCCTGAAAAGACAACCGTTTCAGGCAGCTTGATACAACGCGCAAACCGGTTTATCTGTTGAGTGAATACCGGTGCTTTTCCATAAAATTTTGTAAAATGATGGTGGCGCTCACTTTGTCCACGAGGCTTTTATCGCGGCGCTTTTGTTTGCCGACACCTACCTGACGAATGACATCTTTGGCTTCTTCGGAAGTAAATCGCTCGTCTTGCATCGCTATCTTGACCTGCGGAAAAGCCCGCTGCAACTGCCTGACGAAGCCCACCACCAAATGCGCTATCTGGGCCGGGCTGCCGTCCGGGTATTTGGGTTCGCCCACCACGATGATTTCTACTTCTTCTTCGGCCATGTACCGGGTGAGAAAATCTAATACCTGATGGGTAGGAATGGTATCCAATCCGCTTGCGATGATCTGGAGCGGGTCGCTCACTGCGATGCCGGTGCGCTTGGTGCCGTAGTCTATGCCGATGATTCTTGCCACGGCGCAAAAATAAAAAAAGTTGCCGGGATTCCGACCCAAAGGCCGGCCCCGACAACCGTTCCCCTTACTTATACTCTTGTTGGCCTCCGTTTTGAAAGCGTGTTATTTCTCATGGTATCCTCGCAATGAGGCGGTGTGGTGCGCTCCCCGTTGGGAGCAGAAGGGGATTTCAGGATGTATGATTTCGGTTTTTTGGGGCGCTGCCGCCCGGCTTTCAGCTTGTTAACGGCTTTGAGACGCGAGCTTGCGGGGCAGGTCACACGCAAGTTGAATTTTTTTTGTTTTTTCTGTAAAATTTCGCCCCGACAGGCAGCTCACTCCAATAAATGATCTTCTATCATGGATTCGATGGAGCGGTCTTCTGCCGGTTCCGGGCCGTAGAGATAGCGGTCTTTGCCGAAGCCAAGCATGGGGTAAAAAATAAACGGCAACAAAACCAAGCCCGCCGTGAAGCCCTCGTCTTTCCCGAACGCCTTCGATATGCCATTGATAATCATAATAGATACAACGATATTGACAACCGGAATAAAGAGCAAAACCACCCACCATGCCGGTTTTCGCCCGATTTCGCACTGTACTATTTGATTGTAAACAGGAACGAGGCAGGCCCAACCCGGCTTGCCGGCGCGCGTGAATGTTCGCCATACGCCATACATGCCAACGGCAATGAGCAAAAACAATATGCGTTGGCCCAGACTGACAACCCAACTCGTCATCATACTGTTGAGTCCCCATTCCCGGAACAAAAACTGGTATTGCACCAGCATGACGGTACCTCCGGCGAGGGCCAGAATCAACAACATGTACCCCATGAGTTCAAAAGCCTTGCCTGCGCTCATTTCCGTACCTGCTTTCTGCTCTAATTCCCGCAATGCCAGAACTGCTATCGCGATTGTCAATATGGAATGAATGGCCATGAATATAAAATTAATCATTTGTACCCCATATTCAGGTATAAGATTCATCAGTGGGCGACTTGCAAAACTGATGGCCCAGCCCAGTATAAAATTGATGACGGCCCATTTGAGCGCGATCAGAAAGACTTGGTTTTTCATGGCAAAATATTTGGCAATAAGCCGCCAAGATGAGACAATAATTTTCATTGAGCAAGATAATAATTTTTTTGTGCTGCATTGCGCCAGTTTTTAGCGGTGCTGTCTGGACGACGAAACTGCTTTTTTCACCTCTTGCTTCACCGCCGCCGCCGCTGCAAGACGAAACGGAGATTTGCTTTCGCAATCCTGAATTTTGGCCCATTTTTAATGGCTGTGAGACGCTCGCCGACTACGGCGAGCAAAGAAATTGTAGTACAAAAAAAACGATTGAGTACATCTACCAACACTACAAATACCCGGCTATCGGAGATGCATGCGTACAAGGTACAATCGTTGTTCTTTGTACCATAGAAACAGATGGCTCTGTGAGTAATGTGCGTACGGTTCGCGGCCTGCACCCTTCCTTCGATGCCGAGGCCGAGCGCGTCATTGCCTCCATGCCCCGCTGGACGCCAGGAAGAATGTACGACAAGGTGGTCAGGGTGGAAATGATATTTCCGGTGCGCATCCGATTGGAGTGAGACGGACGTGAGCGCGCAGGGGGTGTACAAGATGGAATCTTGCGCCAGCGTAGCGATTTTTATATTATATCACTGATTTACAGCACTTTAATATGAAAAAAATAACGAAAATAAAGTTTACTTTTCTACTGTTCACAACAGCTCTGATGACCGCCTGCGCGCAAGTTCCGCCGGCCGATACGTTGGATTATACTGCCCATCCCGACATCTGGCCCGTTTTTAAAGGCTGCGAGACTTTGGACAATCCTGATGAGCGGAATGCTTGTAGTCGGAGGGAAATGCTGCAATACATCTATGTTCATTTCAAAATGCCGGATGTGAAAGATGTGCATCCCTGCTTTACCATGACGGCCACCTTCATCATAGAAAAAGACGGTTCGGTAAACGATGCGGCGATCAAGAAGGAACTGCATCCTTTGATGGACTCCGAATTGCTGCGTGTCATCAACTCCATGCCCCGCTGGACGCCCGCAATGACGAACGGCCGCCCCGTGAGATTCAAAATGAGCCTGCCCTTACGCATCCGATTGGAGTGATGCTTGCAACCCTCCCCCAAAGAGTGATTTTATGAACGGATACTACAACTCGCGGCTTGCGCCAAATCAACCGGCCCCACACTAAATTCTCCCTTTTTCTGTACTTTCGCGCTGTCATAAGTAGTGGGGCAAAAATAAATGTTCATTTTCTCTATGCCAAAGGATTAGATAAGACACTTAAAATGAAACGTTTACTTATCTAATCCTTTGGCGAAAATGACCACTTTATTTTTTATCGCCCCTAAGGGACACAAGCACCCTGCGGTTTCAGTCGCTCATTCAAAAAAAATCACCCGCGCCATGAAAAAATCACTCCTTTTGCCCTTGCTCTTTCTTGCCGGCCTTGCAGCCGCGCAAATACCCGCCAACCGCTCCCCGCTCCGCATCGAAACCATCATGCAGGGCGAGCGCTTCGCCGGTTTTTCGCCCGACGATTTTTCATGGAGCGAAGACGGCAAAACCATCTATTTCACCTGGAACCCGGAGCTGGACACCCTCCGCAGTCTTTATAAAACCGACCTGAACGGCAGCGCCCCGCAGCGCGTCTCCATCGAAGAGCAGCAAAACATGGTTTCCGGCGGAGCGTATTCCCGCGACCGCTCGCGCAAGGTCTATTCCAAAAACGGAGACATTTTTTTGTGGGAAGCAGCCACCGGAAGCAGCCGGCCGCTCATTCAAACGACGGCCTCGGAATTTGCCCCCCGCTTTTCGGGCGATGAACGGCAGGTGGTTTACCAATCGGGCGACAACCTGTTTTCCTGGGATATGAGCACCGGCGCCATCCGGCAACTCACCAATTTTCAGCGCGGCGCCAAACGCGAAGACCCCCGCAAATCCTCGCAGGAACAGTGGTTGGAAACCGACCAGTTGGCACTGTTCGACGTGCTCCGCGAACGCAAAGCAGAATCCGAAACCCGCGAACGCCGCACTAAAGCCTTAGCTCCCAAGCGCCCGTTCGAATATTACTACGGCGAACGCAGCCTCTCCAATCTCCAAATCAGCCCCGACCTCCGTTTCGTTACCTTCCGCCTCACTACCCGCGCCAAAACCCGCACGGCGCAAATGCCCGACTACGTCACACAGTCCGGTTTTTCTTCCATGCAGGACACCCGCACCAAAGTAGGCGCCGCACAGGACACCCACGAAACAGGCATTTTCGACGCCCAACGCGACACCATTTACTGGCTGAACACCAAAAATATAGAGGGCATTTTTGACAAGCCCGAATTCCTGCGCGATTACCACCGCGATACCCTGCCTTACAACAGCAAATACGACAAGCCCCGCGAGATCATCATGCACGGCCCGGTCTTCTCCGACGATGGAAAAGCCGCCGTGGTGTTGCGCAGCCAAGACAACAAAGACCGCTGGATCATGCTCCTCGACTTACCCACCGGCCAATTGCGCCTCTTGGACCGCCAACGCGACGAAGCCTGGATCGGCGGCCCCGGCATTGGCTGGGGAACCGGCAACATCGGCTGGCTGCCCGACGACCGCAGCCTCTGGTTCCAGTCTGAAGCCACCGGTTTTTCACACCTTTATATAATAGATGTAGAAACCGGCCAACGCCGCGCCCTCACGCAGGGCAAATTCGAGATCATCAGCGCCGAGCTTTCGCGTAATCAGGACTACTTTTACATCACGGCCAATGCAGAGGGCCCGCACGAGCATCATTTTTACCGCCTTCCTGTAAGTGGCGGCAAGCTCGAAAAAATCACCAGCCTCTCCGGCGGCAACCGCGCCGTGCTCTCGCCCGACGAGCGCCACATCGCTGTCAGATACTCCACCGGCAACCAGCCCTGGGAACTGTACCTCATGGAAAACCGGACCGGAGCGCCCATGCGCCGCCTCACGCAGTCCACTACCGCCGAGTTTCAAAAATATGCCTGGCGCATGCCCGAAATCGTGTGGTTCACCGCCCGCGACGGCGTACAGGTACCTGCCCGTCTCTATCGTCCGGCCAAAGCAGCCAAAGGTGGTCCGGCTGTCGTCTTTGTGCATGGCGCCGGCTACCTACAAAACGTACACCGCTGGTGGAGTACCTACTCGCGGGAGTTCATGTTTCACAACTTCCTCGCCGACAACGGATATACCGTACTCGACATTGATTTTCGCGCCAGCGAAGGATATGGCCGCGACTGGCGCACGGCCATCTACCGGCACATGGGCGGCAAAGACCTCAGCGATCAGGTGGACGGGGCGCGTTTTCTGGCCTCGCGTTATGGCGTGGATGCCCGGCGCATCGGCATCTATGGCGGCTCTTATGGCGGCTTCATTACTCTGATGGCTATGTTTACCGAACCCGGCGTCTTCCGCAGCGGCGCGGCCCTCCGCTCCGTCACCGATTGGGCGCATTACAACCATCCCTACACTTCCAACATCCTCAACACGCCACAGGAAGACAGCATTGCCTACCGCCGCTCTTCGCCCATTTATCACGCCGAGGGCCTGCGCGATGACCTGCTCATTCTGCACGGCATGGTGGACTCAAATGTGCATTTCCAGGATGTGGCCCGCCTCAGCCAGCGCCTCATCGAATTGGGCAAAGACAAATGGGAAATGGCCGTTTTTCCGCTCGAAGATCACGGTTTCGTCACGCCCAGCGGCTGGACCGACGAGTACAAGCGGATATGGTTGCTGTTTGAACGAACCTTGAAGAAAAAGTAGGAAACCGGGCAGGCTGAGTTTGGTGTCTATGCGTAGTGAAGGAATGACTACGGGCTGTGATCTTAGCTGAGTCACCCCTTCACTAAACTGTAAAAACCCGCCCGTAGAGCGAACGCATTCTTTACCTTTGCAGCGGGGCAAGAACAAATTGTCATTTTTTTGAGGCAACAGGATTGGTTAAGACCTTTAAAATGAAGCGTTTATCTGACGTGACTATTCAGTCGCCCTGCAAAAAGCTGCGAGCCGCGAGTCACGAGCCTGCCTGACTGGTAGTCAGGTTTGATTTCCCAAAGTAAAAAGGGCCTTTTTTTAAGATGAGATTTTGAAATTTCCCCAAATGGAAAATCTAATTTTTCAACGAGTAAACAAACTCATAGCTCGTAGCTCATGGCTCGTAGCTTTGGGATACTATATACATAGCTACATTTTTTTCAAAACTCAGTAATGAGCGATCAAATAAAACACGAATGCGGTATCGTTTTGATCCGCCTGCTCAAGCCATTGGAACACTACCAACAGAAGTACGGCTCCGCATTTTACGGCCTCAAAAAGCTGCAACTGATGATGCTCAAGCAGCGCAACCGGGGTCAGGACGGCGCAGGCATCGCCACCATCAAGCTGGGCGTAGAACCCGGCAAAAAATACATCAGCCGCAAGCGCAGCAATGCTTCCAACTATTTAGACGACCTCTTTGAGCAGGTTTACAGGCACTTCAACGCCGTGCCCGCCGAACAACTCGACGATGCCGTCTGGCTCAAAAACAACAAACCCTACATGGGCGAGGTGATGCTGGGCCACCTGCGCTACGGCACCCACGGCGACAATACCATCGAAACCTGCCACCCCTTCCTGCGCGCCAGCAACTGGATCAACCGCAACCTACTGCTGGCCGGCAATTTCAACCTCACCAATGTGGATGAACTTTTTCAGGAACTTGTCGAACTCGGCCAGTTTCCCAAAGAAAAATCCGACACGGTGACGGTACTCGAAAAACTCGGCCACTTCCTCGACGACGAAGTGCAGCGCATTCATACCTGGTTCAAACCCGACGGATATAAAAACACCGAGATCAACGACCTCATTTACGACAACTTAGACCTGCAACGCCTGCTGCGCCGCGCCTGCAAAAAATTTGACGGCGGCTATGTCATGGCCGGCATGATCGGCTACGGCGATTCCTTCATCATGCGCGACCCCTGGGGCATTCGCCCGGCTTTTTACTATGCCGACGACGAAATCGTGGTGGCTGCCTCCGAACGGCCCGCCATTCAGACGGTTTTTAATGCCCACATTTCGCAGGTCAAAGAATTGCAACCCGGCCATGTGCTCATCATCAAGCGCAACGGGCAGGTGAGTGAAAAGCCGTTTATTGAGGCTCGGCCCCGCGCGGCCTGCTCTTTCGAGCGCATTTATTTCTCGCGCGGCACCGACCACGACATTTACATGGAGCGCAAAAAATTGGGCGATCAATTGGCCGAAACCGTGCTCCAGTCTGTGGCCTACGATTTCAAACACACCGTTTTTGCTTTTGTGCCCAATACGGCCGAGACGGCCTTCATCGGTCTGATGGAAGGGGTGGAACGCGTCCTCAATCGCATCAAACAGGAAAAAATTCTGAAGCTGCAAACAGACGAAAACGGACTGAATACCAAGAAGTTGGAAAAAATATTGGCCATGCGCGTCCGTCAGGAAAAGCTCGTGGTGAAAGATGCCAAAATCCGCACATTCATTGCCGACGACACCCAGCGCTCCGAGTTGGTTTCTTATGTGTATGACGTCACTTACGGATTGGTACAAAATGAGCGCGACACGCTGGTACTACTCGATGACTCCATTGTGCGCGGCACTACCCTCCGCGACAGCATCCTGCAAATAGCGTCTCGTCTTCGTCCCAAAAAGATCATCATCGTATCCTCGGCGCCGCAAATCCGCTACCCCGACTGTTACGGCATAGACATGTCGAAGCTCAAGGAGTTTGTCGCGTTTCAGGCTTTGGTGCAATTGCTCCGCGAGACCGGTCAGGAGCAGGCTCTGCACGACGCGTATGCCCGCTGCAAAGCCGCCGAAAATTTGCCGGCCGATCAGATGCGCAATGAGCTTCAGCCTGTGTACGAACTGTTTACGCAGGAAGAACTCTCGGCAAAAATTGCAGACATCGTCACGCCGGCCAACATCAAACCCAAAGTGGAGGTCATTTTCCAAACGGTGGAGGGCCTGCAGAATGCCTGCCCGGACAACAACGGCGACTGGTACTTTTCAGGAAATTATCCTACCCCCGGCGGCAATCGCGTAGTCAATCGGGCGTTTATGAACTACATGGAAAAAAGGGATGAACGCGCTTATTGAAACACGCGTTCTTTCGTAAATAACTGTCTGATATGAACTCACGTCACGCCTTGCCGGGCATTTCCAAAGGGCTGATTTTCAGCTTTTTTCTTTTGATGCAACTCGGTTTTTGCATTCCGGTTGAGGCGCAGGTATTTATGCAAATAGAGCGCTCCGGCCGCCCCAAGGCGCAACGCATCTACCCCGGCGAAGTCATTCAGTACCGCTATCAGGGGCAATGGTATGCCGGCGAAATTCAGGAGCTCCTTTTCGATGTGAACATGGTAGTTCTCACCCGACACACGGTGCGCCTTTCCGACATTGAGGCACTCCGCTACCAACGCCGTTGGCCCAAACCCGTAGGGAGTCAGATCGCCTTGTTCGGTCTCAGTTGGTCGGCCTGGGCACTCATCGGCACCGCCACCGACAACGAACCCGGCCTCGACTACCGCTGGTCGGATGCTGCCGTTACCGCTACTGCCGTAGGCGCGGGATTGGCCTTGCCTGCGCTCGTAAAAAAATACCGCATCGTAGAAATGGGCAAAAAACGCCGCCTGCGCATTCTGGATCTTAATTTCTGAAACCATGATAAAAAAACTCACCATTCTCTGGGCCTTCACAGCCCTCGCCGCCGGAACGGCAACCGCACAAGACATAGAGCCTGTCAACACGCTGTTCGACACCTCTGCCTGGATTGAACTCGTCACCATTGATCCCGGCATTCAGTTGGATTTGAAGTACGCCACCACCGACAATTTTGTCAAGGAAAAACTGTACGATTGCCCGCGATGCTTCCTCCGCTCAGACGTGGCGATGGCCGTCAGGAACGTACAAAAAGACCTGCGCCGCAAGGGATATGGCCTCAAAATGTTAGACTGCTACCGGCCCCTGCCCATCCAATGGAAACTTTGGAACAAAGTGCCCGACCCGCGCTATGTGGCCGATCCCCGCAAAGGCTCCATGCACAATCGCGGCTCGGCCGTTGACCTCACCCTCGTAGATGCGCAAGGCAAAGAACTCGACATGGGCACGCCCTTCGACTTTTTCGGACAGGAAGCCTACCACGATTACACCAATCTGCCCAAAGAGGTACTGGCCCGCCGCACGCTCCTCAAAGAAACCATGATCAAACACGGCTTCCGCTCTACCCGCACCGAGTGGTGGCATTATTCCTACACCAAACGCAGCTACCCCATTTCCAAAATGGAATGGCCCTGCGACGGGAAAGGCAAATAAGTGAGAATCGAGGCGAACGAGCTACTGTGGTATGTTGTTGAATTACAAACCAAAAACACTACGCTATGTCAAAAAACATCTTTCTGTTACTGGGATTGACGGCCCTGATCGGCCTCAGTTCCTGCGTTTCCAAAAAGAAATTCACCGAGTTGCAAGCCGGCAATGAACGCCTCCAACTCACCTACGAGGAAACCAAACTGCGCTTAGACGAGTGCCTCAGCGCTTCCCGCAACTATCAGGATGAGATACGCCGCAGAGACGTGGAAATCGGCGCCAAAAACAGCGAACTGGAAGCCAAAAGCCGCATGGTGCAACAACTCGAAGGCCAGGTGGACAACCTTCAGCGCACCAACGCAGGCCTGCTCGACCGCATGGCCGACCTCTCCGTCATCAGCAAGGAGGGCGCCGAGAGCATCAAAAAATCACTCGAATCCATCAATGCGCAAACCAAGTACATTCAGGAACTCACCTCCAGTATCCAATCCAAAGACTCGCTCAATCTGGCCTTGGTGATGAACCTCAAACGCTCGCTCAGCGACATCAACGATCAGGACATACAGGTAGAAGTGCGCGGCAGCGTGGTATATGTCTCCATTGCCGATAAACTGCTCTTCAAATCGGGCAGTGCCGAGATCAGTCCCCGCGCCGAAAGCGTGCTGGCCAAGGTAGCCAAGGTCATCAACGACCACAAAGAACTCAATGTCATGGTGGAAGGCCATACCGATAATGTGCCCATCAGCAACTCTTGCGTGGCCGACAACTGGGACCTCAGCGTGAAACGTTCTACCGCCGTCATTCGCGTGTTGCAGGGCAGGCACGGCGTCGCTGCCGACCGCCTCACGGCTGCCGGTCGTTCGGAGTTTGTACCCAAAACCACCAACGCCACCGCCGATGGCCGCAGTACCAACCGCCGCACGGAGATCATCCTGACGCCGAAGCTCGATCAGTTTTTCAAATTGCTCGAAGCAGCCCCGGCAGGAGGGAAGTAAGGAAATTCATTTCTATATCATGGAGGCCCGGCGCATTATATAGCGTTGGGCCTTCGTCATTTTCAGCTATTATGATACGGCTCGTTTCTCAAAATCGTCATGGCGCGGTACAGTTGCTCCAAAAAAAACAAACGCACCATCTGATGGGAAAAAGTCATGGAAGAAAGCGAGAGTTGGTCATTCGCCCGTTCGTACAAGGCATCTGAAAAGCCATACGCGCCGCCGATGAGGAACACCAGGCGCCGCTGCGACTGTTGGAGTTTTTTGTCTAAATAAGTGGCGAAGCCCTCCGAACTGAATGAGCGCCCCCGCTCGTCGAGCAGGATGAGCAGGTCGTCGTCCTTGAGCCTGGAGAGGATGCTCTCGCCCTCTTTGGCCTTCAGTTGTTGCGCCGACAAGTTGCCCGCGCCTTTGATGTCGGGCAGCACCGTCCATTGAAAGGGCAGGTAGTGCTTCAAACGCTTCTCGTACAGCGCCATGCCTTCCTCCAGATAGCGCTCGTTGGTTTTGCCGATGGCCCACAATTCCACTTTCATAGGTGCTGAAGTTCTTCCTGTAAGGTATGGCGTTCGGGGTATGCCTCCCGAATCATGGCCACCAACGGCTCGGCGATGGAGGAGGCGCCTTTGGCGTACAACTGCTCCACCATTTGCCGGATGCGCTGCGAGGGTTTGGGGCCGACGTGTCCGCGCAGGTATTGTTCCAAAACGAGCCGGTAGAGTTCGAGGATGTCGTTCGATTTTTCGGGCAGCAACAGCGGGCCGAATTCTGCCAGCAAATCGGGCGACCTGCACTCTCGCAAATAGGCCAGCAATTCCTCCCGGCGCCCCTCCTCACTCAGCACCCCCGCGATGGCCTGCCGTTTGCGCGGCGAAAAGGGCAACTTGCGCAGGTACTCCAGCACCTCCTCTGCAACGGGCCGGGCCGTCGCCGTGCGCAATGCCTGGTAATATTTGATTTCCAGCGTTTTATAATACCTCGTCCGGGCCAATTGGCTCACCTTGCTCATATCGTTTCGGCGCACGGCATCCAACAGGAGCCGCTCTTCCAATTCGGCGGCAATGTGCGGCGGCGGGTTTCGGCGCAGTCCTTCCTCTGCCAGCATGACCATTTGTTGAAAATCCTCCCTGCCGGCAGCCTGTTGGACGGCAAAGAGCAGCACATCGGGCGCCGAGAGGTAGGTTTCCACCAATTGCCGGGCCTCTATTTCGCGGCCCAGATGCTCCAATCGGTTCAGTTGCAGCAGTACCAGAGCCGAGGGATCGCGGTTTTCGTTGAGGTAGCGGTCTATTTGTGCCGACAACAAGACGCGCAGTTCCTCGTCTTTGTCGGGCGAGGTACACAGCGCGGCCAGCAGTCTGAAAAAAGGGCGGTCTAATTCATTGTTGCGGTACAACAGTTTTTTGCTTTCCTCGGCGGCATAGTTCCACAGCCCGTCGGTCAGATCGGGGGGCGCCTGTGTCATCGGTATGTCGAACAAAACCTGAAATGCCTGCCGGATGGACTCGCGCAGCAGCACCTGGCGTTCGCCTGCTTTGCGCAAGAGTGGCGTCAGTTTTTCGATGATGCTCTGCGCCATGTCGGCAGCATCGGCCCAATGGCGCAACGCTGTGGCCTGCCGCGCCTGAGCGAGCATTTCGTCGGCTACGGAGGCAATTTTGCCTGCTCCCCGGTAGCTGATGCTGTTGTCGGCCTTGCGGGCCATGCCAACGGCGCTGTCCAACAATTCCGAGAACTTGGCCTTGTTGTCCAATGCGGGTACCTCGGAAGCGAATCGGGTTTTGAGCGCAACGGCAAAAGCCCGATTGCTGCGCGCATACTGCCGCACGAAATCGGCGAGATCATCAGGGCGAACATTGTTGAGAATGGACTGCGTGTCCAAGCTGCGGGCCGGGCGTTCTTTTTTTTGAGCGCGGGCGGCCTGTTTTTCGGCTTGTCGGTCGGTCAGCAGACGGCGCAAGGCCAACAAGGCGGCCGCCAGATGGGCGCATTGTTTGTCGGCCCGGAAGGCGGCGCACTCGCAAGAGGCTTGCTGCACTTTAGAGGGACTGATGCGCATTTCTACCTCCCAAGCCGTGCCGTCCTGCACCTCGGTGAGCCACAGGTGTCGCTCGGTTTCCAGCAAATGCCCTACACGGCCCTGTTCCAGCAGCCATTCGCCCTGCACTAAGCAGGATTCATCCAGATGTAATTCGACTTCAGCGAGTGGGAAGTTCATAATCCAAGACAAACAGCAAAGGCGGCGGATTCGTTGTGGAAAGATGAATAAACTTCGCGCCCATTGCAGTCATCAAAGCCTGATTTTCGACAGCGCCCCCAACTCCTCAAAGCTGAGGGTAACTTCCGTTGCGCCGTAAGCATAAGGCATGATTTCGTAAGGAACATAGTAGAGGAATATCCCCTCCTGTGTCAGGCCGTAATTGGCAGGCAGGGTGAATTTAAAAACATCGTCGAACGCAAAACCCTCGTTGAAGGCTTCTGCTTTGGCCTCGCGCACTTTTTTCTCTGCCAAGGCCTGTACTGCGGCCTTGTCGGTCACGAGATCGTCCCAAGTGAGGATTTTGCCCGTCTGCGCCTCGAAGGTACTCAGCGTCATGGTCGGGCTGCCATGCGCCCCGCCTATGTAAGTATTGCCGCTGATGGCGAGGGTGAGGTACTTGCCGTTGTTGAGTTCTACGCCGCTACCCGTCGAGGCTTCAAATGCGCCGGCCATCATAGCAGGTCCGCCGGCCTCTTTTTTAAAGTCATTGTGGATTTTGAAAAAAGCCTTGGCCGCCTCGTCGAGCGTGGCTGACTTGACCTCTCCCTCCGCATTTTCCAAAATAGAGAACAGGTATTGGTTGGTCCAGGCGGTGACAGCGTCCTGAAGGGCTTTTTCACCCTTCGTGACGGTGTGGTACATCAGGTCAATCCGGGCGCAGTCGTAGCGGTCGTCTTCCTCCTTATCGCAATCTGTACCCTGCTGTTGGCGGTATGCCTGTTGCTCCAGTGTGGGCGCCAGCTTGAGCAATTTCGCCGCTTCGACGGCTTCTGCTGCAATGGTTTCCACTTCCTGCCGGGCGCCCATGCCCACTTCGCCCACGAAATTGACGTCAATTTTTTCCGGCATGACGGCCATCTTGGCCAATGAATCCACCAGCATGGCCTTTAGTGTCTGGAAATCGGCTGCCGGTTGGCCGAAAACGGTCATTTCGCCGTTCTGTTTCACGGTGATGATGGCGTCATTCTTGCTGCTTTGGCAAGCTGCCAACAAAAAGAGACCTGCGAAAAGCAGGTAGTTGATGAAGCGCGGTGCTCTCATTGTATGAAAAAGTTTAATGGTGAACGTAGGCATTTCAAAATGCGACCGGCATTCCAAAATCTGGCGGACTTCAGGATGTCATCGCTTTTGCCGCAAATGTAAGCATTGGTTTTGCAAAGACAATAGGCGCTGAGAAATCAGGGGAGGGTGGATGCCCTGCCGTCTATGTTCGCTGCCTCAAACGCCTCCACATTGCTACCACCCGGCGAATCGCCACAGGCGGCAGGAAACCTGGTCGGAGTCCAACGAAGAGGGCCGCTGGCGGAAGTTCGGCTATGATGAAATCATCGCCAGAGACAAGATGTGCTTAGACATCTCGTGGCTAAAGGATAGCTCCTTAGCCGATTTGGACAATCTGCCCGACCCTGACGTTTTAGCCGCCGAAATCATCGAGAATCTGGAGGCAGGATTGGAGCGCTTCAGGGCAGTTTTTGCGGGGTTGAAATCTTCAGCCGTTGGCTAAACTTTCGCATTGCTGAGCCCTGTCAGGTGGAAACAAAGAAGCCCCGTCGCGCTGGCGACGGGGCTTCTTTTTTGTGGTCCCTGCAGTACCATTACCGATGACATGGATTGTCTTTGATTTTTTAAAAATTACTTGTAAATCAATGATTTATGATTTTACAAGAGGCGCATTTTGCCCGCTTTTTAGACGAAAAAGGACATAAATGTTGTACCATTTGTTGTACCATACCCTGTTTTCAAGTATCTTTGTTCCACAAATATACCATTCTTATGGCTACCTTCAAACTAACGCTTCGCACCGGAAGAACCAACAAAGGAGGAAAAGCGCCCATCTATCTGCGCATTACCAAGCATCGTACTCCTAAGCACATCTCGCTGAGTATTTTTGTAGAGCCCAGACATTGGGATCCGGACAAACAACGCCTGAAACCCTCGGCGCCGAATTCATCCCGAGTCAATGCCCTGTTGGCTCAAAAAGTAGCTGAAGCGGAGGGGAAAGCGGTAGAGATGGAAAGAGAAAACAAGCATGTTCGGGCAGGCTCGATCAAAGAGCACCTCATGGGAAAAGATATTCCTGAGTTTTTCGAGTACGCCGGTGAATATATCGAGAGAGAATACCTGCGCAAAGGGCAGATCAGCACTTACAAAAGGTACAGGTCCACCATTGAAAAATTGAGCCAGTACTGCGAAGGCAAAAAACTGTACATGGATCACATGACGGTATCTTTTTTGAAAAAGTATGAAGATCACCTGCGGCACTCGCTGAACAATGCGACCAACACGATCACCAAAGACCTCAAGTCGTTCCGGCGCATCATCAACAGCGCGATTGAAGACGATCTGTTTCCGTTCGACAAAAACCCTTTCCTGCGGTTCAAGCTGTCAACGGAAAAGGCAGAGAAAACCTATCTGACGGAATCGGAACTGAAAGCATTTGCATCGGTGCCTGTAGATGCCGGCAGCAAACGGGAGGTGCATCAGGATATGTTTGTCTTCGCCTGCTATGCGGGCGGAATCCGTATCTCCGATTTGCTGCAGCTTCGATGGAGCAACTTGGTGGATGGCACGCATTTGAGCTTTCAAACGCAAAAAACGAACACCACGATTCCGGTCAAAGTGCCCGACAAAGGTCTTGCCATCATCAAAAAGTACAGGAAGCCCGACAGCCGTCCACAGGATTTCATCTTTCCGCTGTTCGACGCCAAAAAGGACTACTCCGACCCGGTGGAGCTGCTGAGGTCTATTTCCTCGGCCACCGCTTATGCCAACAAGGACATTGCCTACCTCACAGACGCCGCCGGCATCGAAAAAAAGGTGAGTTTTCATACATCCCGACATACTTTTGCTACTTTAGGGCTTCGAAAAGGCATCCGGATCGAGTATGTGTCCAAGCTGATGGGCCATGCCTCCGTGAAGACCACCGAAGTATATGCCAAAATCGTCAATGCCGAATTGGACAAGGCGATGGATGTGTTTAATGACTGAAAAAAATGAGTAATATGAGACCTTCCGCAGCAATTAACCTTCTCAGAGAGATTCAAACCATCAGCATTAGGATTGAGTGTAAAATTGACGGGTATGATGATATGAACGGCTTCGATCTATACTTTTGTTCCGTTACGGGTATTAATGATTTAAGATTTAAATTGAACAAAAAAAAGCAAAACGCGGCAATAGAGGCGTACAGTACTTTAATGGAGGACCTTTATCATAAGTTTGAAAAAGGAATTTCTAACTTCTTAGAAGTTGCCACAGGTAATGAGGATATATTAGCGAGGTTAGAGGAACTGAAATCTGAATTTATTGAAGCACAAAGTTTATTTGTCTTCCCGAATGAATACAAGGAATACTTCGAGAATAATAGCTATTATTACAATAAAAATGCTCAAATATACGGCGGACTGCACAACAAAGAAGCCTGGGTATTTGATGCCGATCTTATTTCTCCAATAATCAAAATACAGAAAAACACCTTGGATCGTGCAATAGAATTTATTGACATAAAAATAAAAGTATTATCGAGAGAAACTGGCACTCAGGTATCAAGGCCACGATTGATTTGGAAAGAAAACTCAAATTTATTCTTTATTCTGTTTTCAGTAATGATAAGAGGCGGATATCTTAAAAAGGAAGAAAACAATTCAGACTCTCTTGGGGAAATAGGGCCAATACTTAGAAGTGTATTTAATGTACCTATAACTATAGGCAGCAGGAAAGAATACGAACCCTCTACTTTTAACAAATACTTAGGTACAGGTAAATGGGTTGAAATAGAGGGGAATTCATATGAAGTTCGTAATGGTGAGAAGCTTGGTGAAACCTTTGAAAAGGTCGATCTTTTTCTAAAAGAAATTATTGGTGAGTTAGAAAAGCCGTGAATTTAGTCAAGGCTGGCTTGGGCGTTGTTGCGTGAATCGGAACAGTAGGTCGAGAGTTGTACTTTTGAAGTTGAAAAAAAACAAACAAACAACTTCGACCTATGGCAAAGGTGGCAACAACGAAACAACCGAGCAAATCAGCTGATCAAAAAGGGCAATACCGTGTAACGAACTAGGGCGAGTACAACAAGAGCTTAGTCAACAGAGGCAGTATAACGTTTTGGTTTGGTGAGTACTTGTAAGAGAACTGGTACTATTCCGGCCCCGAACATAGTGGCGGTCAGTTTGTGTATTCAGACGTGTGCATAGTGGGACTGCTGCAAATGAAAGCAGTATTCCGTTTTCAATATCGTCAATTAGAAGGCTTTTCGAGTTCGATTCTGAGCATGATGAAATTAGAATTGCAAGTAGCCCAGCTACAGCCGGATAAGTCGCCGGGTCGGGCAAGTAAACCTTCAATTGTCATTGCCCAAGTCAAATGGACCACTGTACATAGTATTTGATTCAACAGGACTGAAAGTGTATGGGGAAGGAGAGTCCCCGCCTGCCGGCCGGTAAAGTGCGCAAACATGGCATATCGAAGCGTCGCACCTGGCGCAAACTACACTTAGGCGTTGATGAAAAGACGGGGTTGATTCACGCTCGGATACTGACGGAAAATGGCACTGGCGATGGTGATTCACAGTAATTTTCGGAGTTACTGGAGCAGATGGAAAATCAGGTGGATCGGATAAGCGGAGATGGCGCTTATGATACGTGGGAAATATGGTCCTTGCTCAAAGAGAAGGGAATAGAGGGAATCATCTCCCACAGGAGAACGCAGTTTGCTGGCTGGATAAAAAGGTCAGCTCATTGATATTGGGCCTAATGTTTGGTACAATCCCATTGGACAAAAAGAGTGGAAGCAACAAAGCGGTTATCATCGTCGTAGCTTATTCGAAACAGCCATGTTCAGATAAAAGAAGATTTTTGGGGCAGAGCTACGGTCCAGAAAGCTGGAAAATCAGATACGAATAGCATCTACTCACCTTAATCAACTACTTTTTGTTTATAGAATTCGTCTTTTCAGTTATCTTATAAACATTTTGCATTAAAAAGGACGAATAAACATACAACTCCGTGAGTATAAGAGAGGCTCCTATACGTACTTATATATATTAGCAATTGAGGTTACACTTAGTCTTACCGAAAGTTCCCAAATCCAAGACAGCTTAAACCAAGTACAATTATTCTGTAAAACATAAATTTGGTCTAATGGTATGAATATCAATTGTTTAGTATGTTTTGGGGGTGAAAAAATGATTATCTGAGAACTTGAGAAAGTTCTGAGAATATTCCGAAGATTAATATTAGCTGCTATTACCCATACCTTTGCACCGTGTTCAGAAATATTGGCGCCAATGACACCCTGAACCGAATAAATATTTTTTATATTTTATTAAAAAAAACAATATGATCAAAGCGGTTATGTTCTCTCCCGACGAATGGGAAGACATCCAGTCTAAGTTAGACTCCATCCACACCAAACTCGACAACATCCAAAAAAGCCCGGCCTTGCCGGAACATTGGTTGTCGAACCGGGAAGTATCTGAACTCTTAGGAGTCACCAAGCGAACACTTCAACGGTACAGAGATGGCGGTGTGCTTCCTTTTTCCCATATAGGGGGGAAGATTTTCTACAAAGTCAGCGATTTGGTAAGAGTCCTGGACAAAAACTACTGCTCCGACTTTGCCAACGAAGGCAGCAAAAGAGCCTGATCCAACAGGCCAATTACGGGAGCCGGATAATCCGGCAGGACTTATAAAGTCCTTATCGACAAGCATTTATTAGTTTTCCAGTTTCTTCATTTTTTCATCTGCTTCATTCAGCTGCCATCAGTTGAACAGCCTAAAGTATGCCTTTATGTGTCGTTTTCGCAGAGCGCGTTCACCGCCGATAGTTTGTGAACTACCAATTGTTGAGAGGGAGTTTGCTCCCTCTTTTCATTTGTGCCCATTCCTATGTAAATCATTTCTTCACTTCATTCACAAGATCATGCAACTCAGAAAAGCGGAACGCAAACAAGCCCGTATCAAGCTGGCCATTCAAGGCTCTGCCGGTTCGGGTAAAACCTACGGCGCCCTGTTGATTGCCTCCGGATTGTTAGGGGGCGATTGGCGAAAAATAGCTGTCATAGATACGGAAAATTCGAGCGCCGACCTCTACGCGCATCTCGGCCCGTACAATGTGCTGTCTTTGGGGCCTCCTTTCAGTCCGGAGCGCTACATCAAAGCCATTGAAAGCTGTGAAGCGGCGGGTATGGAGGTCATTGTCATAGACAGCATCAGCCATTGCTGGGATTACCTCCTGGAATACCACGGCAATCTCCAAGGCAATTCTTTCACCAACTGGAACAAGGTGACGCCGCGCCAAAAAGCTTTTGTGGACAAAATCCTCCACTCCAAAGCGCACGTCATTGCCACCATGCGCGTCAAGCAGGATTATGTCCTGAATCAAAAAGACGGCAAGGTTGTCCCGGAAAAGGTCGGACTCAAAGCCGTACAACGCGACGGCATGGACTACGAGTTTACCACCGTTTTCGACCTCGATCTCCACCACAATTGTAAGGCTTCCAAAGATCGAACCGGCTTGTTCATGGACCAGCCCGAGTTCACCATTACCGCCGAAACCGGCAGTGAAATCCTGAATTGGTGCGCCTCCGGCACCTCTTTGGACGCCATGCGCAAGGCCATCCTGTTGTGCGACAACATGGACGAACTGACCGCGCTGTACCATTCCTACACCGACTATTACGAGCATCTCGACCAGGACTTCAAAGCACAAAAGCAGAACATCATTTCCAAACATTCACTCAACGCAGTCATCCATCCATTATGAGCCAAGTCATCACTTTGCCGGCATTGCCGCAACCTATTGCCATTGCCGAGGGCGTCATTCACGGCGCAGGAACCAATTTTATCGAAGCGAATACACAGCTTCTGGATATTTCCGATCTGAGGGAACGCCACCTCATTCCCGTGTTTGTCAAGGACAATCAGCCGACCATCAGCCAGATTGATTTTATTGACACCACCTGGGATGTTGCACAGTCCATTTTTGGCCCGACCTCCCTGCCGCCCGTCATTCGAGTGAGCCATCCCATTAAAAACAGGATTCCGGAAGCGCGCCACAAGGCCGCCGACGATCTGGAGGAATGGGAAAAGACCATCTATTACGAGCGGATGGCTTTTATCGCCGAGTTTCCCTCCATTGCCTGGCGTGTCAACGGCAAGGAATTGACGCTGACCGTGGGCGGCATCAAAGCGTACAATTTGGACAATCTCAAGCATTACAGCACTTCCGGCACCCAGCATTTCAAGGTGTTTATTGGATTCAAAGTCACTGTTTGTACCAATTTGTGCGTGTGGACGGATGGTTTTTCCTGCAATTGGCAGGTGAGAAGCCTCAAGGAATTAGGCATTCGCATCCGCGACCTGTTTGAAACCTTCCAGGCCGACAAACAAAGCCAACTGATGACGTTGATGGACGATTACCACCTCAACGAGCGGCAGTTTGCCCAAATCCTGGGGCGGGCCAGAATGTACCACGCCCTTCCGCCACGCATGCGCAGGGAGATTCCGGAACTGCTGATTCCCGACAGCCATGTGAGTACGATCGCACAGGAGTACTATGAAGACAAGCATTTCTGTCGCTTGAATGACGGCAGCATCAGTCTGTGGAATTTCTACAATCTGCTCACATCGGCCGGCAAGCGATCGTACATAGATGCCTTTTTGGAGCGAAATGTCAATGCCGGACAGTTCACCATGCATTTGGCAGAAGCGATCAGTGGCGGTACACAAAGCTGGTACCTGAGCTGAGTTCTTTCCCTGTAGTCCCTGCCTGAGCGGCAACCCCAATAGCCCGGTCAACGATCGTTGCCGGGCTTTTTTATTGGCGGCAAGTCCACTCATGGCAGGGATTTTCATTTCAAAATACCATTCCACACATGGCACATCATCAATTAAGAGAGATTCGGATACAGTACAGCCTGCCCGATCCGCAACCACCCAAAACAAAGGTGACCAACAGCGAGGAGGCCTATCGGCTACTGCTCGATGACTGGAACATGGATGTCATTGATTGTCAGGAAGAGTTCAAAATACTGATGCTCAATCGAGCACATGAAGTGCTGGGTATCTATCCCCAATCCAAAGGGGGCCTTACCGGGACAGCGGTAGATGTGAAGCTCATTTTTTCCGTAGCCCTCAAATGTCTGGCCAGTACAATCATCCTGGCGCACAATCATCCGACGGGAGGATTAGAGCCTTCCCATGCAGACATCGTACTGACCAAAAAGCTCCAACAGGCAGGCAAACTGCTCGACATCATCGTGGCGGATCACTTGATCGTGACTCGCCAGGGCTACTACTCTTTTGCCGATCAAGGCACGATGTAACCTTTTTCTCTCGCTTAAAAAATCCACGCAACATGGTAATGACTCCTTCCAGCCGAAGGACTACCCGTCGTAGTCCCGGCAATACCAACAAACACCATTTCCATCTTCCCGCTCCGATGTGGTGGCTGATCGCGCTGCTGCTTTTAGCCGCTTTAGTCACCAAACTTCCTTTCATCGAGCAGGACGAGGCCGGTCAAATCAAGCTGGCCGAATGGCGCATCCTCAAATTGAACAAAGAACTCGACGATTTGAACTCTGCCGAACAATATGCCCTGCTGGCCAAAAGAACCGGGTATTTCCCCTGTTTCAGTTGTCCCGATGCCGAACGCATCCGGCTCCAACGAGGACAAGTGTGGAAATACGGCGCCACGACCAAAGGCGAATGGGGCCGCTACTCGAAAACCTTGCAGCGCAAAAACTTGCTGTATGTGATTCAATTTACCGGAACTTTGGAGCAATGTCTGATGGAAGAGAAGCGAAAAATTTATAACTATGCACTGTTGCCGGAGAACCTGCAACGTCCGGTACCGCTGATGCGTCCGCCGGGCAACAAGCGGGATTTCTGAACAACACAAAACGATCAAAACTATGGAAGATCAATCCTTTGAAATCAGTGGCGTTCTCCACGAACAAGTAGCCGACAAACTTCCCATCGTAGAGCTGGAAGACTGGCTCAACCTGCATTTTGCGCTCTCCTCCTACGGTTCGGGCGTGCAACACATCTTTTTACTTTTTATGGCGGTACCTCAAGAGGAAAGCAAGCTGCACAACGACATCCGCTACGACTCCGAAACAGCGCTCCTGCAAATCAGTCTGCGCCTGCCCTACGAGCCGCTGTTGGACAGCACGCCCGCCAAGGCACGCCTCCTGATGCTGGAGTCCTTCCTCGCGGCGCTGGAATCTATGGTACCGGAATTGGAAATCGAGGGTTTTGACTGGGAGGAGTTGTTGGGGGATTTGAGAGGGGCGCTGGAGTGAAGGCGCGTGAACGGACGCATTTCTATGGCATTGGTCGTGGGGTGCGTCCGTTTTTATATGGCTGCGCAATAAATTGATATTTAGGTAGCTATACTTGAAAATTTATTGACACTCAAATTTAATTTGGAGGTTATCGAATTGATACATGATAGGTGTAAAAACAGACTACATATTTGATATATATATTTGTTGTTTTGATGATGGCCGTCATTGCGAATGGCTTGTCATTAGCTATAACTTGCGAACACTTGGGTGGAATGATATTTTTGATTTGCTTCTGCCAATGGCGGTGGCATAACCCCATCCAAAGAAAACAGAGAGGTTCAACGCACAATTCCGATTCAAGTCGCGGAATTCCAAGTATTCAAAACGGTACCCTTTTGATCATTTAAAGCATGCTGTAAACCATGTATGGGTAGTTATTGCCTACATGGACTCGATTCAGACAAGCGGAGCTATCATTTCTTCGTAGGGCAAGGGTAAAAGTTAAGGTTATGCAAAAGGGGCATCAAAATACTATTTCTTCAGGAAGAACTGAAAGGTCCGGAGAAACATCCAATGCCCGTTCACAAGAGCAGTCCTCTAAGTCTATTGCCATCGACATTCCGCAAATCTCTCTCCCCAAAGGCGGTGGCGCCATCAAAGGCATTGACGAGAAGTTTCAAGTAAATGCTGCCAATGGGACAGCTTCCCTCAGTTTGCCTCTACCTTTTTCACCAGGGCGCAATGGATTCATGCCGGCGATCTCATTGGGTTACAACTCTGGCGCCGGCAACGGCATTTTCGGACTCGGCTGGGACTTGAGTTTCCCTTCCATTCTGCGAAAAACGGATAAGCGCCTGCCTCGTTACCGCGACACCGAGGAAAGCGACATCTTTATGTTTTCGGGGGTAGAGGATTTGGTGCCGTTTTTAACGGTGGACGATGGACGGTGGACGGTGGACGAAAAAACTGTTAGCGGCTACTTCATCAGACGTTACCGCCCGCGTATCGAAGGCGGATTTTCCAAAATTGAAAGAATAACGCATCCAACCCACGGCATGTGGTGGAAAGTGACCACCCGTGATAACATCGCCACGTTTTTTGGCAAAAGTCCCGAATACCGCATCGCAGACCCTGCTGATGAAAATCGCGTTTTTCAATGGCTGCCCGAATTGAGTTTCGACGACAAGGGCAATTGCGTCTTGTATGAATTTAAGGAAGAAGACGGCGCAGGGTATGGCGATGCACTATACGATAAAAATCGTTTCGGGGACGATGGCATGTTGAAATTTACAAACCGATACCTCAAACGCGTCTATTACTGCCCCAATGCTCCGTTTTTGCCGTTCAAACCATATTTGCTTGAGGGACAACCCGTACCCGTTGACGTCCGATATTACACGCCTAACCCAAGCGGAAGCGACGATTTTTTAATGGAATTGGTGCTGGATTACGGCGAACACGGCGATTTGCCTACTAATGCACAGGGAACGACCTCCGTGAACTACGCAGAAATCAATCCCTGGCCCATTCGCCACGATGCTTTTTCTACCTATCGCAGCGGTTTTGAAATTCGTACTGCGCGACTTTGCCGTCGAGTGTTGATGTTTCACCACTTTGAGGAGCTGGGAGATGAACCCTGCTTAGTGCGTTCGCTGGATATGCAATACCGCGATTGGGATTTGTTATCAGAACCGGAAGAAGGTAAAAAAATGGAGGCAACCTATCTGGTCTACGCCATCCAACGCAGTTACGTCAGGGAAAACGACAACAGTTATCGGTTCAAAAGCCTGCCTCCCCTTGAATTTGAATATCAGGAACTGTGCTGGAGCAGGGTAATCCACAGCGTCGCCCCGGAAGATGCAGCCAACGCCCCGGTTGGACTCAGTTCTGGCTACCAATGGGTGGACCTCTACAACGAAGGTATCGCCGGGATCCTCACAGAGCAAGGCAATGGTTGGTTTTATAAGGAGAACCTGGGAGATGGGCATTTTACCCTTGCGAAACCCGTCATTCCCAAGCCTTCTTTCCTCGGATTGTCAAACGGTGTTTTGCAAATACAAGACCTCGCAGCGGATGGCCGTAAACAAGTGGTGGTTAATAGTCGGGGCTTAAACGGCTATTTTGAGTTGACGGATGAAAACAACTGGGAATCCTTCCAAGCCTTTGCACAAATCCCCAACCTCAATCTTCGCGATCCCAATACCCGCCTGCTCGACCTCAATGGCGACGGACAACCGGAGATTGTTGTCACCGAAGAGAACGTCTTTACCTGGTATGCTTCCGCCGGCACGCTGGGGTATGATGCGCCCGAACTGGCGCCCAAACCCTACGACGAGGAACAAGGCCCGGCCATTGTGTTTGCCGACAGCACCCAGAGCATTTTTTTGGCCGATATGAGCGGCGATGGACTCACCGATATTGTGCGCATCCGCAACGGAAACGTGTGCTACTGGCCCAACCTCGGTTACGGCCGCTTTGGGGCAAAGGTAAGCATGGATCAGTCGCCCTGGTTCGACCACCCCGATCAGTTCAACCCCGCCTACCTGCAATTGGCCGACATCAGCGGAACTGGAGCCACTGACATCATTTATTTGGGTAAGAATCAGTTTCTCGCCTGGCTCAACCTGAGCGGCAATGCCTGGAGCAAGCCTTGCGACATTAGTCCGTTCCCCGATACTGCCCAGCCCAATGCCGTGACGGTGACCGACCTGCTGGGCAACGGCACTTCCTGCATCGTGTGGTCCTCGCCTCTGCCCGCCCATGCGCGTGAGCCGCTGCGCTACATTGATCTGATGAGCGGTCAAAAACCGCATATCCTGAAGAGTTACCGCAACAATTTCGGCAAAAAAGTGGAGTGGACCTACAAAAGCTCCACACACTATTACCTCGAAGACAAAAAAGCCGGTAAACCCTGGATCACCAAATTGCCCTTCCCGGTGCAGGTGGTGAGCAAAGTGACGGTGACCGACCAGTGGCGTAAATCCACCTTTGCCAATACCTATAGTTACCACCACGGCTACTACGACCACACCGAGCGCGAGTTTCGCGGTTTCGGGCGGGTGGAACAGGTAGACGTAGAGGATTTTGGGAAATTTGTGGAGGGCAATATTGACAGTCCTTACATCACCGACGATAAAACACTGTATCAACCGCCAGTGAAAACCGTCACCTGGTTCCACACCGGCGCCTTTCTGGGACGCGAGCGCATTTTATCGCAGTTCCGGGAGGAGTATTTCCAGCCGAAAATCGAAGATTTTACGGAACTGGAACTGCCCGAACCGGCCATTGAAGCCGAAAACCTCACTGCCGACGAATGGCGCGAAGCCCTGCGTGCCTGCAAAGGCATGACCCTGCGACAGGAAGTGTACGAGTTGGATGTGGATGCCCTGCAGCAAGGTGAGCAGCGCCCGGTGAAGCTCTTTTCCACGGCTTTTCACAATTGCTGGATTCGTTGCCTGCAGCCCAAAGGGACAAACCAACACGCGGTGTTTTTGGTGGGCGAAAGCGAGGCGATCACTTACCAATACGAATTGGATTTGCGCGCTTCTGCAAGCGAATCAGAGGGCGACCCCAAGGTTTTAGACCCTCGTATTGCACATACCCTGAATTTGAAGTTTGATGCTTATGGTCAGCCTTTGCAGTCGGTGGCGGTGGCGTATCCAAGGATAGCCACATATGAAACAGATGATAAACTGATCACAGAAAAAGCCAAAGCGCTGATCCGGGAAATACAAGGAGAAACGCATATTGCCTATACTGAAAATCGCTACACTGATGGAATAGATGGAGAAGGCTATCGCTTGCCCATACCTTGTGAGGTGTTGACGTGTGAATTGACGGGATTCAAGTCCGGCGAAAAGTCACCTTACTTTAGCTTGAAAGATTTCCTGTATTTCCGATTGAGCAAAATACATCAGCCTGTACCTCCTGATGGAGCGCCTGATCCATTTCTGGCTGTGATAGATTCGGGCTACCACGAACGCCCTGATCCATCGAAAGAGAAAGAACAAAAACGTCTCGTTGAGCACGTCCGTATCTTGTATTTTTCAGAAGACTTACAAACTCCACTTTCACTTCGTGATTCAGGCTCATTAGCCTTACCTTACGAAACCTACAAATTGGCCCTGACCAATGATCTGCTGAGCGCCATTCTGGGCGAAAAGTTGCCTTCATTACAAGCAGCAGATGAAGTTTATGGCGACATGCTCAAACGGGTTCTGGGCGAAGGCGGCTACCGCCAATTTGATGACGAACCGGGACTTTGGTGGGTTCGCTCGGGTATTGCCGGTTTTGCCAAGGATGCTTCCGACCATTTTTACCTGCCCGAGTGCTACACCGATCCTTTCGGCAATGTGACCACACTGACTTTTGATAAGTACGATTTGTACATTAGAGAAAGTACTGACCCGGCAAAAAATACCGTATCGGTCACAAACTTCGATTTCCGGGTGCTGGCGCCCTTAGAAATGCAGGACATCAACGAAAACAGGAGCGAAGTTTATTTCGATACGCTGGGCATGCCCGCAGCGGTAGCCGTGAAGGGAAAAGGCACAGAAGGCGATAATCTGGAAGGTGTTTGTTCAGAAATAAGCGATGCCGACCTGATTGATTTTTTCATGGGCGAATACGATCCGGATAAAGCCCGGGCTTTTCTGGGCAACGCCACAGCCCGTCACCTCTATTATTTTGGCGATGAAAGCCACCCCGCCTGTGCCGCCGGATTGGTACGGGAAAAACACGTAGCGCAACTGGCAGAGGGAGAAATTAGCCCCTTGCAAGCCGCCTTTGAATACAGCGACGGCATGGGCGCCGTACTGGTGAAAAAAATACAGGCCGAACCGGAAAATAGCGCTGAACCACTGCGATGGATTGCCACTGGCAAAACCGTTTTAAACAACAAGGGCAAAGCCGTCAAGCAATACGAACCCTACTTCAGTACTGATGAGAACGAGGCGCCGAATCATCGCTTTGAAGAGCCACATGAACAAGGCGTAACGCCCATCCTTTACTACGACGCTCCCGGCCGCCAGGTACGGGTAGAAATGCCCGACGGCACCCTCAGCCGGGTGGAGTTTTCACCCTGGTTTACCCGTGCTTTTGATGCCAATGATACGATACTGGAAAGTCGCTGGCTACAAGAAATAGGTAAAATACCCTCCGATTGGGAATATGAAAAGGAACTGTCACCGAATGTGGATGCCCAGAAACGCGCCGCTTTTTTGGCAATACTCCACGCCAATACCCCCACCGAAACCCATTTGGACAGCCTTGGTCGTGAAGTACTGGCCATCGCCCACAACTACTTCCGCCGACCGTTGAACAATCACTTTGAAAAAACCGAAGAAAAATACTTGACCTACACCCACCTCGACACCGAAGGCAAAGCCCTCTGGATACAGGATGCGCGAGGCAATATCGTCATGCGCTACACTTTACCCGCTGCAGCAGAAGCCGATCCGCTGCAAGATTTTTGCCCTGCCTACGATCTGGCAGGCAACCTGCTCTACCAACACAGCATGGACGCCGGCGACCGCTGGATGCTGCCCGACACGGCAGGGCAACCCCTCTACGCTTGGGATGTGAACGACCATTGGGAGAATGGCGAAGCCATAGAGGAGCGGCGCATTTACCACAACACTTACGACGAGTTGCGCCGACCAAAGGAACAATACCTGCGCATAAACGACAACCCCTTGCAACTACTCATCGAACAAACCATATACGGGGAAAAAGGCCCGGACAATGCCGTCGGAAGAAACCTGCGCGGGCAAATCTGGCGGCACTACGACCCCGGCGGCCTGATCACCAACCAACGTTTTGATTTTAAAGGTAACCTGCTGGAAATACAAAGGCAAATGCCTTCGGATTACAAGGCCAATATCGTGGACTGGAGCATGGCTCAATTGGAAACGGAAGTTTATACACTGATAACCGAATACGATGCGCTCAATCGCATGAGCAAGTTGTACAATTGGCATCGGGATAAAACTGAAGCCGCCGTTTATGAGCCTAAATACAGCGAAAGGGGCGTGTTGTTAAGTGAAGATTTGACCATCAAGGGTCAGAAAACCACTGTTGTCAAAGACATTACGTATGATGCCAAGGGACAACGCCTGCGTATGCGCTACGGCAATGGCACAACAACCTGTTACCATTACGATCCACAAACATTCAGGCTGATACAATTGAGAACAACCAAATACAACACAGACGCTTGTGAACGCCTGGCAAAAAGCAATTTGAATGACCTCAATGTTTACCAAAATTTATTTTACACCTACGACCCGGTTGGCAATATCACTGAAATCTACGACGATGCGTACAAACCCGTATTTTTCAAAGGACAAAAAGTGTTGCCGCAAAACACTTACGAATACGATGCCCTTTACCAATTGATTAGCGCAACAGGCAGAGAACATTATAAGCTGCCTGCACCAACACAGCGCGATTTCGATTGGCCGCCACAACAATTTGATATCAGTGATGAAACCCTGCGCGGATATACCGAGCAATACCAATATGACGGAGTAGGTAATATTTTAAAAATGCAGCATATTGCCAATGGCGGCTCGTGGACGCGTAACTATCAATATGCTACCGATAGCAATCGCCTCATTGCGACCGAAATGGGCAGCAGCTTAAGCTACCCCACTTACAGCGATACGCCCACTTTGGCAGACCATTACACTTATGATGTACATGGCAGCATGACGCATATCGGCAATGCAAGTGCCAACCTCATTACCTGGGATTACCGAGATATGATCCAACAATACGATTTGGGCGGTGGTGGATTTGCTTATTATCAATACAGCAGCGACAAACAGCGCAGCCGGAAAGTGATAGAAAAACAAGGCAACATCAAAGAAGAACGCTTATACCTGGGTGGCATGGAACGCTATCGCCGTTGGCGCAATGGTGATACCAACCCGGAAGAAGAAATTGAAACATATCATGTTTTTGAAGGCGAACAGCGCATTTTGATGGTAGAAGATGTGATAAAAACGCCTCCCGACGGTATAAACAAGGAAGGAGTACTTTTCTGCTACCAATACAGCAACCATTTGGGTTCTTCCTGTGTGGAGATGGATCAAGATGCAGAGATTATATCTTATGAGGAATACCACCCGTATGGGACTACGGCTTATCATTCCATGAATAAGGATATTCAGGCGGCGGCCAAGCGGTACCGATATACGGGAATGGAGCGGGATGAGGAGACGGGGTTGGCGTATCATACGGCAAGGTATTATTTGGCGTGGTTGGGTAGGTGGGGAAGTTGTGATCCGAAATTTATGGTTGATGGAGTAAATATTTTTGTATATGCAAATAATAGTCCAACAAAGAAAATGGACATAGACGGGACAAATTGCAACCCAGAAAATCAATCTTGCCCAAATCCTATTATCCCTACTCTAAGGGAAGACCTGCTTCAACAATCTTTACAGGAAGGGGATAGAGAATGGAATAGTAATTTAGAACTAACTGTTCGGGAGGAATTAGAGCAAAAATCCTTACCAGAAGGTGTAAGAGATTGGCAAGGGCAACAACGTGTTGTTTTTATCGGAACTTCTCCCCAATCTGGAGACCATTCAACCCCTAGTAGCACTCATTTTACAGACGTTGCTATTGATTTTTTAACTCAAGAACAGCAAACAATAAATAAAGCAAATCGAGGAGATATAATCACCTTGATTGTATCAAGTAAACTAGATCCACAAGGAAAAAGAATCTTGAAAAATCTTCAAAATGATAGAAAAGGAATTTTTCGAGGCATTAAAATAGATATAATAGAGATACCTTCAGGAGATGAGGAAGGATTAAAAAGAGTAATTAATAGATTAGGCAATATTAGAAGAGTTTATTTTTTCGGACACGGGGATGTAAATTGGGGACCACTTTTTGAATATGGCCCAATTGCGCTATCTTTCAAAGCAAATAGGTTTAATGCAAACAATGTGGTGTTCAGAGCAGAACAATTTACATTTAATGCGAATGCACTGTTTTTAACTTGTAATTCCTTTAAATATGCCATGTCCTTTACTGAAGCTACGGGAGTTTCTTCAATTGGAATACAAGGAACTACAAAATACGAATCAAATCGACTGGTTGCAGCTCGTTTAACAGACAATTCACCTAATTGGGATGCTATTATATGGCAATTTAGGAGGAAAATATGGGAATATATACCACCAATTGATAATAATTGGGATTCGCAAAGTTCAATAAGAGAAGTTTTTTTTCAACTTTCACGTGAGGTTGTACAAAATCGCACTTTATGGAAACGCTCTGGAACTAATTAAGGCAATTTATAACCACTATGTGGGACTTTACTAAAAAAAGCCCCCTGCTGTTCAAAAGTGTTCGTCAAAAATAACTAAAAATCAATGTGTACACGCAGCGCCCCCAAGTCAGCACATGACTCTACTACTCGGCAATAGTGCCCGAAAGCAATAAGAAAAAGTCAATACCATGAAAAACGCAATAAGGAAAAATAAAAATAAACAATGACCACACAACAAATATCCGAACAAGTCCGCCAACTCATCCTCGAAGGAGAGCTGGACGATGCCGCCAATGCCTTGGTGCAGTTCTTCGACAAGGAATGGATGAGCCGTGGCGACAAGGAGCAGGTGCAACTGTACAACCAGGCGCTCTACCAGCTCTCGCAACTGAACGAACTGAAGCATCAGGTCTTTGCGGGCATCATCAGCAATGAAGATGCGGATCTGAAGCGGAATAAGATAAGGGCGGTGTTGCTGGAGGTGAGTGAGGCGCTTGAAACATTTGATCCCACGCGGCCCCAATCCCCGGCTCCGGCGCCTCCAAGCGAGGAGGAGGGATTGCGTCACAAGCGCCGTATCGCCATCATCCTGATACTGGGCATTCCACTGAGCATCATGGTGGTGATGCTGGTTTTCGGAGTACAAATGTGTAATTATGTGAAGAACAATATACTACCTACAGAAGAAATCACTCAGCAACAGCCGATAACCAGAGAACAACCTGTGACGCCGACTGCTGAAGATGCTTTCCGCGGCTCCCGCTCGGACGAACCGGAGATGACCGGCTGTTTCGTCAGAACCCGCATGATGACTGGTCTGCTCATGGAGCCCGAAGTGATGGGGCAGCCCTTTATGGAACTGCCCGACAATACCGAATACAAAGTACTCGAAGTGAAAAAGAAGACTTGGGCGAGGACAACCCAGTACTTCTTCAAAATCAAACATGAACGCTACGAAGGCTGGGTGAGGCAGGTGGAGCTGGAGTTTGTGAGTCCGGAGTGTTTGAGGTAACCAGCCACATGAACCTTTCACCATTCACCGATAAATAATTCAGTCATGCAATTTTCCACCAAATATCTCCGCCCCGGCCAAACAAATTTTCAAGTTTGGCAACTGCAGCAACTGCTTCAGCAAAAAGGCTATGCTATTCAGGATTCCCCCGGCAAATTCGGAGAAACCACCGCGACGGCCATCCGGGCTTTTCAGGAAGCCCATCAACTGCCTGCGACGGGTAAAATAGATGCCGCTACAGCTGCGCTATTGGACAAGCAATGGCCGGAGGCTGTCCTGTCGGAAACGGCGGGATTCACCATCCAAGGCAAACTTACCCATGCAGAGAACAAACAGCCTTTGGCTGGCTATACAGTGGAGATATGGGAAAAGGATAAACAGCGAGACGACTTGCTGGGACGCCTCACCACTACCGACAGCGGCGCCTACCGGCTGGCGTTTTACGGCCATCACTTTATGGACAATCCACAGGATTTTCCACCGCAAGTTTTCTTTCGGGTGCTTGATGCTGACGGCATGTTGTTGCTGAATACCCGCGAGGAGACTCAGCAACTGCTACCTGGTAAACATACGATCCATCTCTCAGTAGATCCCGAAGCCACAGATCAGGCGCCATTATTCCGCGTTTATGGTCGATTGACCGGCGATCGCGCTACTCCTGCAGAAGGTTTACTCATCAGAGCGTACGACCGACAATTGGGTGGGCAACTGTACCTCTTGGGCGAAGCGAGGACACAGGCAGATGGCTCATACTCCATCTGGTACAATCCGGAGCAACTGCCTGCCGGCAAACAGCAGGCCGATCTGGTGCTGACGGTCCACCACAATCCTCAGGAACCTGCTATTTTTCAATCCGACATGGTGGCAGATGCCGAACCTGTGCAGCAATTCGACATCGCCCTCCCCATGGGGGCATACCGCGGCAAATCCGAATACGAACGCATCACAGAAGGTCTGAAGCGGCAGTTCCCCGCCTTCGAATTCACTTCTACGCTTCAACCCAAAACCGGTGCGCCTGTCAAACCGCTCTCGCTCCCCCTTTCGCAGGATGTACAACTTCTGTCCCGCAAGATGAAACGTCCGAAGCAGGAACTCGATCATTTTTTTCGGGCTGCACAACTGGCCCAAACCCAAGGGATTGCACCGGAAATATGCTACGGCTTGTGCCGGCAAGGCAAACCCGCAGATTTGAAAGAATACGCCCACGAAGACGTAGAAAGCCTGACCCGTGTGCTACGCAAGGCGGTTGCGGACAATCAGATCAAAGCAGACATACAGAAGCTGCCGGAAATCGCGGAGGCAATGGTGGATAAGGCGATTGATTTGGTGTATGACAAGAATCATGCTTTTACCCGCCTTGTACGTATGGAAGGATATGCCTCCAAACAGCGCTTGCCGGAGAAAAAATTGTCTGATTTCATTCGCTTGTACGTTAAAACGAAAGATAAATCGCCCGTTTTTTGGAGTCAATTACCAGAGAAACTTCAAATCTCCGTTGAAGCAACTGAAAATCTGAAATTCACACTTCAACTGAATGACATCACACGAGCGCACCTGCCGCTGATTACCGCCATTCAGCGAAAAGGCAAACGTTCGCTTCGCAGCCTGGTGGGTTTCAACTGGCAAGCATTGGTGGACGATAAACAAATCGGCGTGCCATCCGGGATTGAGGGAGATACGTCTCCAGTGCAGATGGCTACATACATCCGCATGCTGGAGGAAGCCGTAGAACGTGCATACCCGACCGCGGTCTTTGCCGACTACCTTAAGAAAAACGGTAACGGCTTACCCGGCCAAGCCGACCTGAACAGGTTTTTCAAACAGTTCCCGGATTACGATTTTCGCAATAGCCATATCCGGCGTTTTGTGAGGGAACAGGAGCCTGTGATAGACCAGATCGGCCTGAAGGACAAAGACGATTGCATAGCCCGACTGTTCCAGTTGCAGCGACTTTTTAATATCACCCCGGAAACCCGGAAGTTTGAAACCATCCCGCTTTTACTGCAGCATCGCATTGATTCTGCGCACAACGTCAAGCGTATGGGCCGAAGCGCTTTTGTGCGCGATTATGTTTTGTGGCGAAGCGACGGGCCTGCTGAGGAAACCCAAAAGGTGGCCCGGGAAATTTACCGCCGGGCCAGTCGTATCGCCATGGGTACCCTGGCGGTTTATGGCAAGTATGGGCAGGCATTCAACAATATTTCCATGTACGGGCTCCCTGCTTTGACTCCACCCAAAACAAATGGGCAGACAATTGGCATTAGTAATTTGCCTAACCAATCGAAAGCCATTGTACCCGAATGGGAAGAATTATTCGGCGCCCTTGATTACTGGCAATGCTCCGAAGGTCAATCAGCATACAGCCCGGCAGCGTATTTGGCAGATTTATTGATTTTTCTGGAGAATGCTTCGCCTGGAGGCGCGGCAAGAGCCATATTGGAAGAACGCAGACCCGATATATTTAACTTGTTGTTGAATGGGGAGAATGCATTTACGGAGATACCCTATATTGATCTTGTAATTGAAGTTACTGAGGGAGCCGTTTTTAATCTGACAGTACCTTGGGGATCTAGAATATATGATCCAAATCAATCAATTGCAGATGGGCTGCTAAAGGGTGAAATAGTAAAAGAGTTCAGAGAGGTCATTGCTAATGCATCTGGAGTTGATCTTCAAGCTAACGCAGTTGTTAAAAAGGATAGTGAAAGACCTAATATTTGGCGTATCGTTGATGCGAACCAGGTGGTGAAAGTGATCCAGGAAGACAATTCTTTCTGCTTTCGCTCTTATATGCAAACCACATCCACGGGAAGCGGTTCATCGCAAGTCACTCCCAATGTATATGTATATGAAAAACTGAGGGAAGAGGAAGAGAACTATCCATGGAACCTGCCCTTTGACTTATGGGGAGAATCGGCTCGTGTGTATTTGAATTACCTCGGCGTACCACGCTATCGCCTGATGGAGCTTTTCAGGAAACCGGAAAGCGAATGTGATAATTTTGAGATAGCAATAGAATATCTCGGCATGTCGCAAAAGGAAGGGGAACTAATCACCTCTATAACGGAACATCAAGTGCATGGTACAGGCTCTATGCGTCCATTTGAAAATGGAGTGCCATCAGGTATTAAGGTAGACGATTTTTTGGTCAAAATGAATTTATCTTACGATGAGTTGATAAAATTGTTGAAAACCAATTTTATTAACCCTCCTGGTCGAAATATTGCTATACAATATGCGACTGTGAATGAACGTGAGATGCCGGACCTCTCTATGGCTACATTTTCAAGAATGCCCCTACTGGCGGCCCGTTTACTTCAATGTTTTAAACGTCTTCATGAGCGCCTTCCTTGGTCTATAGTTGAGTTAGATAAGGTAATTCATTTATACGAAAGCCCAGTATTGACTGAAGAGTTATTGATCAATATTGCCTTTATCCGACGAATTCAGGAATTATTTAAAGTGCCCGTACTAACCCTGATGTCTTGGTGGACTGCTTTGGACACTCTTGAATATGAAGGGGAGGTTTCGCTGTACGACCAATTATTCCTGTTGCCGCTCCAAAAAAATGCACAGGTACAAGCAAAAGTGAGAGAGGCATTTGCTAAAGCGAAAGAGAATAAACCAATAGCTTCCCTCCTCGCATTGGACATAGAGGCGAATATTGACAATAAGCCCTATCTCTACCTTCCAACAATTCAAGGTGTGTTGGGGATCAGCCTAGAAGATCTCCTCGACATAATCGGGCGTGAAGAAACTTTTCTGGAAAAAAGTGAAGATAAAAAGCCATTGCTCAGCTTGAATAACCTTTCCTATTTGTATGCCATTGCCACATTCTGTAAAGCTACAGGGCTAAAAATCAGAGAATATTATGTCTTGCAACAGTTTACAGGCAATGGGCCGGAGCACTTGCCGGCTCCAATTAACAAGCCGAACATACCAGTTCGCATTACACCAAAAGACACCTACGAATTCCTCAAACAACTGGACTTCCTGCGTCAGTCTAAAATATCCATTGAAGAATTGGGCTACTACCTGCGCCATCAAATAGAGCCGCGTTCTACATTGCCGCCAATGGATAAAACCATTCAGGTATTCCTGACAGAAGTGCAGACAGAAGCCAAGAAAATTCTCGCAGAAAATAATCCGGCGCCGGTTTCAGCGGAAGAGGCCCTACAAACAGAACTGAAGCTGTGTCGAAACCTGTTTCATAGCCCGGCAGGAGAATTAGATTTGACATCACTGCTGAATATTGTATTGGGAAAATCGAACCTGCCGTTTGCCGAACAAGAGGCTCAACTCAACAGATACCCTCAACTCTTCCCGATACCGGAGTCCCATTATGCATTGGTGGATAGAGGATTGTTGAGAGGTAAGGACGAACGCAGAAGATATGTATTAGAACAGTTGCCTTTAGCAAAAGATGACCTTGAAGGCTATCTAAAAACACTGCCTTTAGATGATAGCGAATTTGCGATTTGTGAAACGATCATTTGGGGGATAGAGGATTCTTCCTTGCCATATCCTGATAGGGAACGATTTATCCGGAGTTATTCAGCAGATTCCCTTGAAAAACCAAAAGCTATTTTCAGCAGCGGAGAAGAAGCCTGTGCCAGATTGGTTGATCGAGGCTGGCTCCTAAGTATCCCTGAACGGGTATTATTTATGTTCAAACAATGGGGAAGCCCGCTGGTTTCTGAACAACCTGACATTTTCCCAGACGAGCGACAAGAAGAAGACTATTTACAAAAGCTTCAAAAAAGACTGGCTCAATTTCAATGGCAACATAAAACCGATCAGGATATCTGTTTCAAAATTATTATTAAAAAAAGCAGGCTTTCCTACCAACAACAACATGAATTTATAAAAAGGTACGACAAAATCGTATTCTGGGACAGCCAGTTAGCCTGTGAGAAATTGGTTGATCGTGGCTTGCTTTCCAATGACTCACCTGAAAAACGGGAGAAATTTGTGAGCGAGCAATGGCCGTTTGGCATGCACCCCGAACCAAACATCTCGCTTTGGGAAAAACTCAAAAAAATTATACCCATCAAAAAGGGCGGACTTGAAAAATGTGTAGCCATTATCGAAGGTTCAAGCCGAATCGATTTTAGATTACAGGAAGCCTATATACGCCGCAATCCGGAGGTATTTACCCGACCAGATAAGGCTGTGTATAAACTGATAAATCGCGGTTTATTGACCTCCCTCGATGCAAGGGTAAATTGTGTGAATATTTTTTCAGTTGATCCCAGCCAAAGACAGGCACTGGATAACGTACTCTGCGCCTTGCAAAATAAACTCAGAGAATTATTCGGAAATACAGGCACTGAGTATGAGGATAAGGCTCAGCAGGCACTGAGTATTGTCGCCGGTACCAGCGAACTATCGGAAGATGAAAAAGAGACGTTTATTCACGACAATTTCGGTCTTTTTATGGATGCGACGGAAGCCAGGTCCAGGTTCATTGATACCGACTCGGCATCTGGCAATTTCTTCCAAGACGTCCATTTCCTTTGGCGTATTCTGCTGTTGAAACCATATCTGATCAAGAAGTTTTCGGAAACTTTCGATCTCCCCCCCGCGGCCACTCAACCCTTGTTGGAAAAATACATCACCATACCTTACAACAGTTACCGAATAAACAAAGTATTTGATGATCAGGATTACGCGGCGCTATGGAATCGGCACCATGCAAAACGCCCGGACGCCGATATGTACCACTTGGACTTGGAAACAATTATTTGCGATAGTGCGCCGGCCCAGCAGAAAGAATATTATTTGAACTTCGGATCGGCTCCCGGGAAAAAGCAATTCTTTCCATTGCAGCCATCCACCATTACCCTTGAGGTAGGTCAAACTGCGCGTTTGGAAACCAGGGCTCGCTTTTACCGCAATCTCAATATTTCACTCTGGAGCACGCCGGAACACTCTGGTTCTGAAGAAATGGGCGCTTACAGCTTGCGCGCAAAAGGAACAATATCCCGCGACACGGAGATAATACTGAATAAAAATGGAGAATACAAGGTAAAGGGAACCTACAAGCCCTTGCGCAAGGCCTTGAATGTGTTTCTGGACCCTGTTTTCCTGCTCAATAACCATAGCCCACTTGATGCTCCGCAGGAATACAACGCAAACATGACGGTGTACCGCCTGCTGCATAAAATAGCATTTTTTTACAAACAACTGTCCATGCGACACGAAGACGTTCCGTACGTCTTTGAAAATGGCCCTGCGCTGGGTTGGCTGGATTTAGCGGCGCTTCCTGCTGCATTTGACGGAGCTTCCACTCCAAATGGCGTCCAATGGGCCAACTTCAGGAAATTGGCACAGGTGTATCAGGTTCAGAAATACATCAATCGCTATCGCTCCGACCGCTTCTACCTGATAGATTGGCTCAGTGCTTATTACCAGGCCAGTCAGGCCACTGGCGAGACTGCCGAGGCGAATAAAGCCGCTTTGCTAAAACAGTTGCAGCAAGCCTTGGATTGGAACGAGCAAGACCTGAAATTCCTCTTTTCCTCCGCCGGGTTAAATATTACTACCGTATTTGATGGCGCCTTTTTAGCGCCTGTTCAGGCTTGTTTCGACCTGCTTACCCGTCTGGGTGGAAGCGCTTCGGACATCGCCGGGTTAAAAGAGCCTTTGTTGAATAGTCGGCAGGCTCAATTGGTCAAAGATCTTGCCCGCTCGCGTTATTCGGATGACCAATGGAAAAAAGTGGAAGAGGAACTGGAGAACCCCCTCCGGGAAAAAAGACGGGATGCCCTGGTAACCTACCTGCTGGCCTTTAGTGGTGACGAAAGACGCAAACAGGTCGAAGATCTCTATGAATACTACCTCATCGACCCGCTCATGAGTGCCTGTTTCAAAACCTCCCGCATCAAGCAGGCCATCTCTTCGGTGCAGTTGTTCGTGCAGCGCATCCTGATGAACCTGGAAGCCGGAGATACTGCCAACCTGACCATTGTTGCAGATGAAGCTGAAGAATGGAACTGGCGCAAGTACTACCGCCTCTGGGAAGCCAACCGCAAGGTATTCCTTTACCCGGAAAACTGGATCGAGCCCGAATTACGCGACGACAAATCGCCCTTCTTTAAAGAACTGGAAGACGAACTTTTGCAGGATGAAGTCACCCAGGAATCTGTTGAAAGATTATACATGAATTACCTCTACAAACTTAATGAGGTGGCGCGACTGGATGTCCGGGCGGAGTGCTATGATGATGAGAAGAAGGAACTGCACGTGTTTGCACGCACGTTTGGTGAGGCGCCGGTGTATTATTACCGGAAATGGGATGAATGCAGCGGAATTTGGACGGCTTGGGAGCGGGTAGACTTGGATATTGAGGGGGATCATTTGGTGCCGGTGGTGTATAATGGTAGGTTGATGTTGTTTTGGCCAGTGTTTAAGGGTAAAAAAGACAATGAAATTGAAATAATAAAATATATCCCTGATGACAACGGCAATGAGAGATTGGTACGATACAATCCTGATTATTATGAAATTCAAATTATATGGAGTTATCGTTCTTCATTAAAATGGATTGCCAATAATATAATTAAAGACAAAGTAAATATTAATGAATTTATACAAAATATTAAAAATTCTACTGGATCAGTATATGAATTATCGGAAATTTATAGTATATTATTTGACAAAAGAAAATATTTTATTTCATATGAAAAGTTGGGAAATGGTTCTTTATTGATAAAAATACAATTCCATTGGATTTGTAATCACCATACTGGCCTTCATTTCGCTAATTTTATTTTTAAAGATTTGAATTCGAAGCCAGAATTATTAAAAATTATGGAACCTAAGATGGAGTTACAACTAGTAGCTAACGATATGGTACTAGAAGACAATAGAATGATTAAAAATGTACAAGATGCAGATTGCAGTTTGGAAATATTTGATTATTTACTTACAGACAATCAACCGCTACCTTCAGTCATTAAACTTTTATTAACTAGATGTAACCCTAATTCAATTGTTTTTTCAATTCAAAAAGAATATTATAATTTGGGAATTTATTTTGCGAGTGTACCTTTTTTTGTGGAAACACCATTTGGATCATATTTTGTCAATGCACAAATAACAGATTTTTATAAAGACTATGCCGGATTTGGAAAAATATACAACAAAACATTCAAATTTCATATTTTTTATCATCCATACGGATCTCTACTTGTACAACGATTTAACCAAGAAAAATTAGACGGCTTACTGAAATCCAATGCCTTTATTTCCAGATGTGAGATTGTTGATGAAAATTCCGCGAGTAAAAGATTTTGTTTCGACAATTATTACCCAACCTATAACAACCAAAGCGTATATTTTAGGTCATTGATATGTGATAAGCGAAAACTTAATCCTGAAGTTCCTGATAGCTGTCATTTTGAAATTATTCACGATGGCTGTAAACACATATCTATTTCTAATAAAATGAGAGAAAGAGATCAATGGGATATTGAAAACATAGAAGGCTGGTATCCAAGTAGATTTGAGAAATATTTTTTAATTAGGTTGCTAGAGGATTCAGAATCTCCAAATGTAATTTTAGGTGAAATCAGAGTAACAATAAAAGGTTCATTGGTAATAGCAACGGTTAAGAATTTAGCTAATGATGAAACTCGGGATATTATACTAACTGATGACTATCAGAATATTGTCTTTAATAGTTTGAAATCAGAATATCGTCTTCAGTTAAAAAAAGGTATTTATTTGAATGGCCAAGTCACGGGCCCATTCCCGATTGAAAATATCGATTTCTCCCCATCAGGTGCTTATAGCCTCTACAACTGGGAACTCTTCTTTCACATTCCCTTTATGACTGCCTGCCGCCTCTCGCAAAACCAGAAGTTTGAAGAGGCGCAAAAATGGTTTCATTACATTTTTGATCCCACCTGTACGGATACCACAAATATCCAACCGGGAGAATTGGAAACAAAGCCTTTTCTGCGGTTCTGGAAGATCAAGCCATTTGTAGAAGCATACTATGACGAGCAGGTAAAAAAGGACATTGAAAATCTATTAACCGGCGACCCTGATCTGGCAGCCCATCTCGAAGCCTGGGAAGACGACCCCTACAATCCGCACCTGATCGCCCGTTTCCGGGTATCAGCATACATGAAATCCGTGGTGATGAGGTATTTGGATAATCTCATTGCGTGGGGGGATCAATTGTTCCGTCGCGATACTATCGAGTCCATCAATGAAGCCACCCAACTGTATATTCTGGCAGCAAGGCTCCTGGGTCGCAAGCCGGAGGAAGTAGCGAAACAACAGGAGGCCTACCGTACTTTTTCAGATTTGGAAGATCGTTTGCATTTTGATGTGATGGTTCCATTACAGTACCCAGGCAATAGTCAAAATGATTACAGTGATAAAGATGTAAATTTAGTCACCCTCTCCTACTTCTGCCTGCCCAACAACCCCAAAATGCTGGAGTATTGGGCTACGGTAGCGGATCGGTTATTCAAAATACGCAACTGCATGAACATCGAAGGGGTGGTGCGCAAGTTGGCGCTCTACGAACCGCCGATTGATCCGGCATTGCTGGTACGGGCTGCTGCGGCAGGTATTGACCTTGGCAGTGTATTGAATGATATGTATGTTCCATTGCCCCATTACCGTTTCCAGTACATGCTCCAAAAAGCGCTGGAATTGTGCAATGAGGTTAAGTCGCTGGGTGGCGCCCTGCTCTCCGCGCTGGAGAAAAAAGATGCAGAGCAATTGAGCATTTTACGTTCGCGACATGAAATCGAAATGCTCACGGCTATCAAAAGCCTGAAAAAAGCACAGATTGAAGAAGCTGCTTTAGCCGTCGAGGGCTTGGACAAAGCATTGGAACAGGTAGAACTGGCTATCACTTTCAACAAAAATAAATTAGATATCTCTTCCCTGCCGGCTGTTGGCCAAATCCCGGATGCCAAGCCCAAACTGCTTGACGAAGAGAAAAAGCAAATCGAAAAATTGCAAAAAGCACATATCAATGAGACAAATGCGGCCGGGTTTGAATTCCTTGCCACAGTTTATAGCGCATATCCAGACATTCAAATTGGATCTTCGGGGCTGGGGCCACACTCAACATTTTCAATCGGGGGATCATTATTTTCTACGGCAGCAAGGGCAAAATCAGCATTTGAGAAAATAGGGGCAGAATTGCAGGCTTACCAGGCCAATAGCGCACGAATTATGGCCGACCACAAAAGAAGCGGTGAAAATTTTTCCTTCGAATTGGCTAAAGTGATAGAGGAAAAAGAACAAATAATCAAGCAAAAAGCCGGGGCGGAAATAAAATTAAGCATTGCAGAAAAAGAACTGGAAAATCACGAACTTCAAATCGCCCAAGCAGAAGAGGTAGAAGCCTTCTTGAAAGACAAATACACCAATGCCCAGCTCTACAACTGGATGATAGGCCAGACTTCCGGCCTCTACTTCCAGGCTTACCAAATGGCCTACGACATCGCCAAACAGGCAGAAAAAGCCTTCCGGCACGAACTGGGGCTGGAAGATAAGGATACCAATTTCATCCAATTTGGCTACTGGGACAGCCTCAAAAAAGGCCTATTGGCAGGCGAAAAACTGCACCACGACCTTCGGCGTATGGAAATGGCATATTTGGAGAAAAACAAACGGGAGTTCGAACTCAGCAAACACATCTCCCTTGCTCTGCTCAATCCCTATGCCTTGCTACGACTACGTGAAACGGGCGAATGTTACATTGACATCCCCGAAATCCTGTTCGACCTGGATCATCCGGGGCAGTATCTACGCCGCATCAAATCGGTCAGCCTGACGATTCCTTGTGTGGCTGGGCCATACACCAGCGTGAGCGCCAAGTTAACTTTGCTCAGCAACGAACTGCGCCGCAAGCCCAATATGGAAGACCCCAAGCAAAGATCGTACATCGGCATCCAATCCATCGCCACCTCCCACGCCCAGAACGACTCCGGCCTGTTCGAACTCAACTTCCGCGACGAACGCTACCTGCCCTTTGAAGGCGCCGGCGTCATCAGTTCCTGGCGGTTGGAGTTGCCCACCGAATTCCGGCAGTTCGACTACAATACCATTTCGGACGTGATCATCCACATGAACTACACCGCCCGCGACGGCGGCGATGCCTTAAAAAACCAGGTCAACACCGAAATCACCAACGCCGTCAATACCTGGCTGACAGACTTGAAAGAGAACGAGCAGCCTCTGGCACAACTGATCAGTTTGAAGGATATGTTCCCTCAAGAATGGAATCAACTGTTGAAGGCTGGGGCGACAACGCTGAACTTATCTCACAATCACTTCCCCATGATGATGCGGGAGCGGGTATTGACCATTAATGGGGTGAAATTCTTCCTTGAGCCGGAGGGGGCGACGGCAAGCTATCCGGAGACGATTACCTTGAATGGGCTCTCGCCTGTTACTGAAAAAGACTTCAATTCTGCTGGCTTCAAGGATTCCAACCTGGGCCTGGCGGAGTTTACAGAATTGAACGATCCGCTCATCACCCCTGCCGGCGATACCAAAATCTGGAGTGCCGGTATTAACACTGCCCTTACTCAAAATGCATTCCGCAATATGTATATGCTCATTGAGTATAAGGTGTAGGTGACTGAATAAACGAGTGGATTATGAAAAATTCATTTCAACACGAAGTAGGTGCATGAACCGGGGAAAGCAAATCGAGAAGTTCCCTTTCTCACAAGATCATCTATATCAACCACATCACTCCCAAAATCAAACATCATGCAAGCCAAATTCCTATCCGCTAACAACAAATACCACTTCGCTTGGTGGGACGCTCAGGAAGTAAGCGCAGGTACGCCTCATGATCACGCCGCCAAAAGACCGCGTCAGCCTTTTACCATAGTGCCTTTTGAGAAGAAGACGCTAAATGTCAATGATCTCTTCTGTATTTCCTCCAACGACACCCTGCACTTTGCCTGGTATCTCGAACCGGATTCAAAGAAGTTCGACAGCTGTGCCAGCTACCTGTGGGTATGTGCCGGTCCATCTACAGCATTGGGCGCCAAGCGAAACTGGTATCCATCTGTGCTGCCTAGGGAGGCACGCCGGGACAACCTGCTGTTCATCACCAGCAATAACAAGGCGCATTTTGCCTGGTATCAAAAGGGCGATGCACTTTGGGTAGGAAAAGGCAGCAGCGACAATCTGGCAAAAGAAAAAGCCGTTCGCTGCTCGCTGCCGCCAGATGCAAAGGTGGGCTTTATCCTCTTTATGTCCACCAACGATCAGCACCATTTTGCTTTCCTGAAAAATGGGACCTACCTCGTGGGGAGCAGTGAAAAATTAGCGCACAGCCCTCAGGGAGTGTACGATTTGGAAGAACTGAAGGATATAATGAAAGTGTAAGAATCTTAGCCTCCACTCATGTAGCTATATTTTTTCAAGGGCATTCGCATGCACTTGGCAACTTGATGAGGGAAAGAGCCTGAATGAATTCATTTGGGAGTGACGAGACTTGGCTTGCTGAGAAGAAACAAGAAGTTTGACAATCACCAAATAATCAAATACCATGGAAACATCTGAAAAAACAATCGTTAAGGAAGTCCCTGCTATAAAAACATTCGAGGGCTACCTGTTTGCAAAACTGAATGCCATAGGTTCAAAATCCGAAGGACCGAGCTATTACTTACAACAACATGATGGTAAAGAAATTCCTGTTGTGAAAAGAGTAGCTCCTTGGATGAAGTACCCTTTGCTGCACGCCTGTGTAGGACAAAAAGTGGCCTTGTTGGGTAAGATGACTAAAGTGGCCGTAGCCGAAAAAAGTGGCATCCATTGTGGGTATGTGCTCAACCTCGTCGAACCTCTCGTGATGGGACTGGATATTGACTTGAAGGAAGACACGCTTTGGATAAACAAGATGCCCGGCCCAGCCATGGAGTACCCGCCCCAAATGAAGAGCATCAAAATTAAACTGTCGGTCACATGGCCATTCCGTAGCATTTGGCATGGAGAATGTCCCAGCTCGCAACTATTCGACTTTGGTATCGAAAACCCAGAGGGAAAGACGATCTGGCGATGGGGTCAATGTATGATGTTTAAGCCGGAGCCTACCAAAGTGCAGATCCCTGGAGCTTCTCCGAAGTCGGTAACCGCACCCTGGCAATACTTTGAAGACGCCATCACCGTGGAAGGGCTTTACGTCGCTAAAGCGGAGTTTATCGCTTCGGGACAAGTGATCCGGAAGCCGTTTTGGGTGAAGTTTCCGCAGTGATAATGCGCCATCGGTACCTGAGTCGGGAGGAGCCTGCGATGCCACCAGCAATCTGATCAAACAAAAACCATCATCATGGAAACAAATCATGAAGTAATCAACGCATGGGCAGAAATGATCGGCGCAATAGCCTGGCCTTTGGTTGTCCTCGTGCTGTTTCCGTTTTTGCTCAAGCTGCTCCATAGCTGGGTCGTTGGCTATGGGAAAGAAATCGCCTTCAGCAGCGGAAAAATATCGCTGGTTGTAAAACCCACAGAGGCTTCACGCCCGCCGGCCAATGCAACACCGGAGGAGAAAGCCCTACGGGCAGGTGAAGTTCAAAACATCGAGGCTTCTCCCGGCAAAGCGCTTCCTGCAGACTACTTTTTCCTGAACCATACCTCTTTTCTGCGACCGGATAAACAGGAGGAATTTCAAAAAAGGACGGGCATTGCACGCAAGCACTATGACATTCAGCTCATAGTTGACTCCTACTATCGCGATGCCTTGCAGCGCATAGAGTATGTGGAATATCTGCTGCACAGAGCTTACCCACATCCGGTGCAATACCGTCGCAGCGCCAAAGACCACTTTATGCTCAAAGAGTTGGCTAATGGAGAATATGTCGCGCTTGCAAAGGTATTTCTGAAAGATGCCAAAGAGCCGCTGGTGCTGCAACGGTATATTTCGCTATGGGAAAGTGGTCCTCGTTTGGATAATAAGGTCGAGCATTGAGGGAGTTTGTCTAACACACTTAGTAGTAAGGGAAGACAGGAAGCGGCAGGTGCTATGGTCCGCTTTGTTGAGTCGAGGACATCGGGCAATGAGCCGGAGAGTGGTTGTCACATACGTGTATATTTGATGACCTGATCGCCAAGCCCGGAATGATAGCGCCTGTAATAGAGCAGCTCCCCATAAATAAGCGATATTCAGGCATTTTTTTGTCAAAAGAACGATCGTTGGCGCCCACATCCCAAAATCATCTTATCTTGCAGTCTCATGTTGCCATATTGACCCTGGCAATACATTTTTCACCCGACCATTCTGCGAAAGAACACCTCACTAACCGTTCACCATGTGTGCTGTGGCGTAGCATTTGTATGCGTTCCGGCGAAGGTTCAGGTATGTGGAGTACATTTGGTGATAAGATCATAACATGCGTTTTATTCACTTTTAAAACCAATAGTCTTATGCGTATCATTACTATGTTCCTCGGCATTTGTTTGACAGTCCTGACGTTTTCGTCCTTACAAGCCCAAAAACTCATCGCCCTGCACCACGAGGGGGCGGTTTCGTACTTTACCGAACTAAGCGCCGCATACAATTCCTCAGTGAGCGGTGATACGCTCTATTTGCCGGGGGGGAGCTTTGGGGGATTAAGCCTGCAAAAATCATTGACCTTAATAGGCGTAGGGCATCATCCGGATAGCACTGCGGCGACGGGAGCGACGATTCTTTCATATTTGCATTTGTATTCTAGTGCTAGTAATAGTTTGATTACAGGGATTTATTTCATAAGCAGCATTGAATCATATGAGAGTTTGTCAAATATTACAATATCCAGATGCTATTTAAATCAAGGAATATACCTTGGAAATGGTGAAAAATCTAACTGGATAATTTCTGAGAACTGGATAGGAGTTTACCCCTATCCCAATGGTAGTTATTCAATTTGGCTCCAAAGTGGAAGTGCAAGTAACTTCTTTGTGTCAAATAACGTAATCCGACGTATAATTGCTGTTTCATATTCGGCAATTAGCAATAATATTTTTCTTGATAATGCATTTGTTTCTACAACCAATTCTATCATCAGCAACAATATTTTCTCCACAAACTACCAAAATCAAGCCGGAAGCAGCCAATGGTTCAACAACGTGAACTCAGGTATCAACGGCGGTCCAAACATCAGCGGTAATACCGGCTCCAGCAACTACCTCGATAACTTAGCGTTGGAATCAATATTTGTCAACTATTCGCCCAGCAATACTTTTTACCAAAATGATTTCCACGTAGTAAATTCCGCCTATCTGGGAAATGACGGCATGCCTGTGGGAATCTACGGAGGGGCTTTCCCCTGGAAGGACGGCAGCCTGCCGTTCACGCCTCATATCCGGTCAAAAACCATAGGCGCTACCACCAATCCGGACGGCACACTGAACATCAACATCACGGTAAAGGCACAGGGCAATTAGAGCAGCAAGACATGAACAACATGATCTGATGATCGCAACGCTGCATCCTGATTTTAAACTCCTTTGCCATGTTGAAGCCAATCCAAACCTTAGCGCTCTCCACCCTCAGCCTGCTGATGTGCCTGCTACCGGCAGGCGCCGCTGCGGAATACTTGGTCTTTCCGGTTGAGCGATATATTTCTTTGAATACTGCCCAGTTGGTCGCCTACGAATACTGGTTCGACTACACCGGGCAGCCGGTCTTTGTTCCAATCAGTCCGACCGAGGAATTGCAACTCGGTATGGACTTACCTACAACCGACCTTACAGCGGGCTTGCATACGCTGCACATCCGCTTTCTGGACGATCAAGGGGCCTGGAGCAGTGTACTGAGCCAGTTCTTCGTCAAAACGCCTCCTGAGCAAGCCGGGGAACGACAGATTGTAGCTTATGAGTATTGGTTTGATAATGCTGCTGCATCGGCAGTAGAAGTACCGGTAAGTCCGGCAGCTGAGATAACTGTATTGAATCATCTTCCTACTACCGGTCTCAACGATGGCCTGCATATCCTGCACCTGCGATTTAGAGATGACATCGGGCAATGGAGCGGTGTATTGAGCCAATTCTTCGTCAAAACGCCTCCTGAGCAAGCCGGGGAACGACAGATTGTAGCTTATG
>ERZ761610.83-NODE-83-length-95078-cov-113.964735_pt1 | contig 95078 bp, 66 predicted proteins | sample MGYA00512164_ERZ761610 | MGnify/ENA primary metagenome ERZ761610 (study PRJEB28899, sample SAMN02850038) | bioreactor sludge metagenome | biome: EBPR Sludge; feature: EBPR Bioreactor; material: flocular biomat | place: Australia: Thorneside Wastwater Treatment...
TGGAACTGCGCATCGGCGGCGGCAAAGGCCCCTTCCAGTTCAAGTGGAATCAGGCGGGTCTGAGTGGTGAAAAACCCACGGGATTGGCGGCGGGCGCTTACACCGTCACCGTTACAGATGCGGCAGGCGCCTCGGCTTCCGCCAACATCGAAGTGAAAGCCCCGGCAGCACTGAGTGTTTCCGCCACAGCGGTCGCTCCTGCCAGTACGGGCAACAGCGACGGCAAGGCTGCGGCTCAAATCACCGGCGGCAAAGCACCCTACACCTACCTCTGGGACAACGGCGAAACCACACAGCAGGCCGAACGCCTCGCTCCCGGCACGCGCAGCGTCACCATCAAAGACGCCAACGGCTGCTCCGCTACGGCGCAGATCAACATCACGGAAAACATCCTCCCGCTCACGGCGGCGCTGGCACAAACCGCCGACATCGCCTGTGCAGGTGAAAAAACAGCGGCACTGGAACTGCGCATCGGCGGCGGCAAAGGCCCCTTCCAGTTCAAGTGGAATCAGGCAGGATTGAGCGGCGAGAAACCCACGGGACTGGCGGCGGGCAATTATATCGTCACCGTTACGGACGCCTTAGGCGCAGAAAAAACGGCGAGCATTGCGATTTCCGAACCGGCGGCATTCATCGCTACGATGGGTAAAAAACGCGGTGCTTCTACTGAATCGGCTGCCGATGGTCGGGCCATTGTGACGGTACAAGGCGGCAAGGCGCCTTACTCATATCGCTGGGACAACGGCGAAACGACGGCTCAGGCCGAGCGGCTTTCGGCGGGCAATCGCAGTGTAACCATTTCAGATGCAGGTGGTTGCACGCAAGTGTTAAGTGTAGAAATTCCGGTGCGCATCTTGCCCGAACTGACGGCAGGCTTGCTCCAGACCGGACAGGCCGTGCGCATGGAGCAATTGCAGTTTGATGCAGACAGCGTGGTGTTGAAGCCTTCTTTTTATCCCCTGTTGGATGAGTTGTACGACTTTTTAGATGAAAATCAGGGCGTTGTGGTGGAAATCGGCGGTCATACCAACAGCCTTCCGCCGGATGCCGTTTGTGATAATCTGTCTTCCGCTCGCGCCAAAGCCGTGGCGGAATACCTCATCGCCAAAGGCATTTCAGACAAACGTGTATTCCACAAAGGCTACGGAAAACGGCAGCCGATTGCCTCCAACACCACGCCCGAAGGCAGGCGGCGCAATCAGCGGGTGGAAGTGAAAATACTGAGATTGAGCGGGGAGGATTGAGTGGGGCTTCTGTCAGAGACGATTTTTGGCGTACTGGTTTTCAGGGCGGTTTTGTATTTTACGGCGGGAAAATGAAACTCCACAGTGTACATCAAGTGGGAGCGGGCATTGGTGGCGGGCTGCCGGGAGCTGATGGCGGTGATGGCGGAGAAGGTAAGAAGGAAGGTGGCCGGGGTGTGGGGGGAGTGATCGTTCATATACCAAAAAGTATAGCTATGACAGCCCAGGAATATTTTGAACGCGGTAATATGCTCTATAAAGAGGGGCGGAATGAGGAGGCGTTGGAGGCTTATGAGCAGGCTATTCAACGCGATGAAAAACTGGCTGCTCCCTGGAATGGTAAAGGAAATGTGTACGCTATTCTCAGAGACTACGAACAGGCTCTTTATTGTTTCGATCAGGCCATTCAATGTGATGAAAATTTGGCTAATCCTTGGAATGGCAAAGGGAATGTGTTCTTTGAGTTTAAGGACTACGAACAGGCTATTTTTTGTTACAATCAGTCAATACAACGTGATGAAAATTGGGCTTATCCCTGGTACGGAAAAGGAAACGTGTACGTGGAACTCGATGACTACGAACAGGCTATTTTTTGTCACGAACAGGCTATTCAAACAGATAAAAATTTCCCTTATTCTTGGACTGGTAAAGGACATGCGCACGCTGCTCTCAACGATTTCGAGAAGGCGCTTTTTTGTTACGAACAGGCCATTCGAGGGGACGATAAAACGGCTAGCCCATGGAACGGCAAAGGAATTGTGTACGATGCTCGCAAGGACTACGAAGCGTCAAAAATAAATTTCATAAGGGCGTTTCTATTGGAAGAAAATCGTCAAATTAGTTATAATAATTTATTTCTATTTTCCCGCTATCCCACTGCTCCTTTTTACACCTACCGCTTAATTACGGGCCATCTTTCGGCAGATCAATACAGCGAATGGAAATTACTCATAGATACCACATTTCGGCAATGTCGCAACCTGCAAGCCTACACGGCCTGGCTACAACTTTCCGTCAGGCAGCAGCAGGTGAAAGGATGGGAATGGGAGGTATGGCGCGGCTTGGTTCATTATTTCATGGGTGATCCGGTGGCAAGCTTTGAGTTGTTCAAAGACAAGGCGCTGCCGGAGCAACCCAAAGACCTGCGCGTCTGGTACTATCTCATACTAAGCTGCTACGGCTTCGCCGAGCCGACAGAGAAATACATGGAGGAGGCGCTGGGGATTGCTGAGAGCTTTGTCAAAAAACAGGGCTTTTGGGAATCCATCGGCCTCAGAAAAAAAGTGGTAGAACATAAAAAACCGGATGCTATTCAGTGCTACTACGCCGGCCAGCTATTCCTGCTCCGGGAAGATAAAACGAAAGCATTGAACTGCTTTGAGCAGGTAAAAGAAGATTTCCTGCCAGCGGCATATATGTGTTTACGGATAAAGGAGCAGGAAGAAAAAAGCACGAAAGATGTGCTGAAGTACATCTGCCAACAGGAAAAAATGCTCGCAAACGCCGGGCAGGGTTTTGCCTGTGGCATTCCACCGCAAAGATTGGACTTAGACAGGAATGATTTCTGGACGCCTTTCAACCGTTTCGCGCATTATGTCGAGATATCCGATGGCATAGACCTGTTTGTCTATGAAGCTGAAAAGCAGGGCCTTGACATCGGCGCTCCGATGGTCACGTCAGACGAGCAAAAGAACTTCTGGGATGTCTGGCTGCTCGAAAAAGAGGACTACCGGCGCATATTTCAGCTTGCGCGGGAAGTCCGTCTGCAACGGGAAACGGAAAAAATCTTCCGTGCCCGCACACAGGCACTCAAACGGGAGGCCAAACAGGCGGAGTTCAGTCCGGAACAGGCCGAGGATCACATCCGGCAGCAGGAGAGCGAACGCCTGCTGGACGCCTACGAAAAGCTCGTGGGCGAATCGAGCGCAGAACGCAGGGAGCAGCGTCTCGGCGGCATGATCTCGGAGTGGGCGCTTTCCAAGCCCGACCACTACCATACCCTCACCACGGCGCTCTACCTGCAGGAACTGTTCACGGAACAGCAAAAAGTCATGCTCGATTTCTACGCCCGCATCCAACACTACGCCCGGCAAAAACCGTCGGATGTCCTCTTTGCCGGCCTCAAAGACGAAGTCAAGGAACTCATCGGCAAGGGCATTGACCTACTGGCCTCTACGCTCGATTTTTCCGGCGCGCTGCTCAGCGTAGTCTTTAAACCTCTTGCCAAAGGCGCGCTGGGTGAGCTGATCATCCAATGGCTGAAAATCAGGAAGGCTGAGTTTAAAACCTATTCGGAATTTCGGGAAGGGTTCCGCCAATTCGTCGGCGAGGAAAAAGAACGCCTCGGCGAACGCTTCGAAGAGCGGTATCCGATGTATGGGTTTGAGGAGTGGTTGAGGTGAGATTAGATTGGTGAACGCCGGAATGTTGGGGCGGCAGCCAAAAGGTTAAGGATTAGAGAACAGGCGCGTAAGCGCCTGTTCTCTTTTTGCTTCCAAATAACTTGCAAGGTTTATTTCACTGTTTGCCCGCTTGATCTTTATCAGACCAAGAAAAGCCACAATTTCGGAAGCATCTACAATAGTCTTCAACCTCTCTCTGAGTTGTTCGTCGTCATTGAAGTGTGCTTCCACAAATTCAATGGCTTGGTCAAAAGATGAAGTTTCGGACAAATATTTGGTATTCATTTTAGATTGGATGTAAATTGATGGAGTCTGGGGGGGAAACACCCCCAGTCACTCACTTGAAAAGGTTTTCTTTGGTAATTTTTTTCGTGCTCGGTTTTTTGCTCTATCCAATCGGCTTGAGGAATCCGTTGGCGAAATTTTCAACTTGTCAGCGATTTCCTGATGGCTATGGCCTTCTATCCACAGTAAAACAACATTGCGCTGTTCAGGTGTAAGTAGACTGAGGAGGTCATTAAAGCCTTCTTGTTCAATTAACTCCTGCTCAAAGCTCTTTGTCTGTACCTGACTGAGTAACTCTTTTTCAAGAGAATCTGGGTCATAAACCAGCTTATTATTTTTGCGATTCACATCTTTACAGTGATTTTTGAATGCTACAGCTATGTATGCCGAAAGTTCTTTTGCAGTCTTTCCTTGAAAATGACCAACTGGCCAATCAAGTAGTTTGAGATAAAAATCATGTACTACGTCTTCAGAGTATTGGTCATTCGTGAGGATAAAGCGCGCCTTCGCAAGGAGTTGTTTGTATAACTTTTCGAACCAGTAGTCTTTAATCTCCCTATCTTCTGTTGAGTTGATGGATTGGATGCCCACAGGGGACGATTGCGTTTTCGTCATTGATTTTTTTTGTTTTTTTCATTATTAAATTTTTACGGTGAATTTTTTTGCTTTAGAGTATCCCCAAAATCCACCCATGGAAAAGGTATTACTATATTATAAACTTATTGTACAAGCTGTTTCTTTGAACAGTCACATCATTAATACGATTTTCGACAGGCAAAAATCACGCGTCCATGCGTTTTTTTCTAAAAAATTTTTGCGCCCGACAAAACCAGCATCACCCCTGCGATGATGACCAATACCAACACCAGAACCAGACCATGATAGCCTGCCCATAAAATTTCCTTCTCCTCGGTGACTCCATTGACAGTCTTCTTGAAAGAGATGCGGATAAGCCTCCCGGCGCCATTGTTTGTACTCATAGTTTTTTTACATCTAATACGCTAGCAAGGGCCAGAAAATCACGCGTGGAGTCAAAAAAATCAAAGGAAAAGATGTATTAGGCTTGTTGACTGGAAATGACTCGTCGTCATTCCTATCTTCGACGATAGGTAGATAGAGTCCGTTGGTGTTCTGGTACAGATGGAGGATGAGCACGGGTTAATCTTTTTAAGATTTCATTGATCTGACGTAAATCAGACGCAATTACCCTTCGATCAACCAACCTGAACTCTTTGTACAGATCGTAATGATCTCCGCACTTCTTTATTTTCAGCCTGCTGCCGCAGTAGCAAAGGTCGTTGGGTCGCCGTTTACCGCCTCGAACTCGATCTACTAATACATGTATGATGACTTGTATATCTTTGACGCCCAAAATATCCTGGTATGCTTGGATGACGCCCTCCAAGCCGTGAGCGTATTCTCCCTGGCAGTAGCGCTTGTTGATCTCGAAGTAGGAGTTGTTCTGAAGGAATGGGATCAATATCTTCCTGAAAAAATCAGGCAAGGTTTTGACCGAATTCTTGAGTAAGATGCTTTCCTTAGCGCTTGTTGTGAAGCAAAAATGACCGGTATCCTCATAAATATGGCGGTCTGCCTTGCGAGGGATGCGCTCGCTGGTCTCGCAGACTAACGGAAATTGCTCTGGGAATACCGAAATGTCTATCTCTACTTCGTAATTGTCATTATTGCCCGCCTCAATCTGGCCACGAAACTGTTTGTTGGTCGCGTCATACTCCAAACCTGGATATGCTTTCAGTACTTCGCTAATGTTTTGCTCATCCATGATAAGGTTTGTGTGTGATGCCGGAGCCTCCTATCGCTCCGCCAAGTTCTCGGCTTTTAGTGCGCTCATCTTTGTCCTCGCCCTTGGGGAATCGGTCTCCGAATTCATTGATCAGGTATTCGCTGGCAGTTTTGAAATTTGTTTCCTCGTTTGCCATTTTGCATGATTTAACCAAACTTGACAGACGGTCGAGGAAGTTCTTTTTTCGCGTCTGGGAGTAGTCTGCAAAAATATCTTCGCCGGCAGGAGTCGTAGGGCGTATGCACTGAAAACCGCCGGGCAGGCTCAGCTTCCTGTGCATGGCCTCTACACAAAGCCGGAAGGCTTCATCATCATTATCCTTCGGCGTAAAGTGATTAACGGCGAGAATAGTAAGCTGAAAACCGCTTGGGAGTTTTAGATCGGAGCGAGTATGCTCCTGATAGTTTTTCCATACCTTGAGGTAACGTACTATCCTACAAAGTTGATCTTGTGCAGACTTTTGTGATTTGAATTGACTTTTAAACCAATCGGCAAAGGCTCTTGGATCGCTTTCAATCCATTCCTTGCTTCGGTGAGCCAATTCTGGTATTTCGCCATCCATATAATATATAGGCAGATCAATATGGTGCCCATCTGCGAATACCACCCGGATGCAGGTCGTTTTTCGGACAGTGTCCTGCTTTGTGTGATCCTGAACTGCATCATAGACCCAATTGTGCAAGGTCTGAACTCCTCTCCGGTTGTTTTCATTTTCCTTCTCGATGAAGTAAATTCCATCGTCCAAATCGTATTTCAGAAGTTTATTCCCTTCTTCATCGTATTCCGGGATGGGGTTTACTGTGGTGTTCATCTCAAAAGACCCCTGACTCCAGAACTTGGGGGGCAGTTCGTCCGGCTTATTTTCTTTAAACCAGGCTCTGATCGTCTTTCGGAGAGCCTTCCGGCTACCCTTCAAGCTTTCTTTCCGGGCATCGGTTAGTTTGATTACGTTGTTGAACGCAATAAATTCTTTGTGTAAAACTGCCATACTAAAAATCGTTTTTGAGGTTATTGGATAGGAATTTCACTTCGATACTACCTTTGGTTTGCGGAGTTCGGTTTGTGTAGTAGTAGCCTTTCAAAAATTTACCTTCGCCATTTTGGATAAATCGGAGAACGTTTGTTCCATAGTGAGGATGGGGTGTTGCTGGAATACCCTCATTCTGGTAAGTAAAAACGAGAGACCATGTGTCGTCATCGTTCTTTACAATGTTTTCCTCCAAGCTTTTCGATTCGCTTTGTTCCTGCTTCCATTCATGCTGAAAAAAACACCGGGCTTTCAATTTTGAGCCAGTTTGGAAAACCTCCACGACACACTGTTTGCAATCATCTGCGCCAGTGATGGGGTCTGAATACCGAATCATGCCTTCATATCTCCCAGACATATCAGGAATCCAGTAAAGCCATTTGAAAGGAGGATACTTCCAGAAATAGCGATCTATGATTCCAAAGATTACCACAATCAATGCAGTAACCGAAAGGTGAATGCCGATGTGAGTGCCTAAGTAACGATTCAGAAGATACAAGCCAACAGATAGAAAGGATATCAAGGCGATTACACCTCTGGGATTTAAATATCGAAAAAAACCATTCTGCATATTCTCCTAATTTTGAATAATCCTTGTAAGTCTTCAAAAAATTAGCCAAACAAAAAATTTTATCAAAAAAGTGTCAAATTGTCATAAATGTAAATTATTTGTTAAGAAAATGAGCGGCAAGCCTCATTAAGAAGCGAAAATATCTGTCAGGAATAGTCTGCCAAAATGGCTTATGTTGTTTTTTATAGATTTTATTTTTCAAAAAATTGCTATTTCATTATTGAAATCTGGTTTTAATCAAAATTATCACAACCCTATACACTTTAACTCATAGTGAATACTTCTTCATTCCAAGATGTCCACTTCCACTTGCACCAACGCCCATTTCCCCGTACCTTCGCCCCATCATGTACTACCGCAGAAAAATCCTGCTCAGCATATTGGAAGCATTTGGGGGAACGCTTTCCCGTACCCAAATGCAGAAGCTGGCGTTCCTCTTTACCCGGATGCAAGCGACGCCGGCCTACGATTTTGTGCCGTACCGGTTTGGGTGCTATTCTTTTCAGGCCAACCAGGATTTGGCAGTGATGCAGCAGGCCGGTATGCTGTCCGAATCTAATCTGAATGGTTTTCAATATTGGCACAAGCAGGACGAAACGGCATACAGCAGCCAACTCAAAAAGCAGGATCAGGAATTATTGGCGGTGCTCCACGCACAGTTCAAAGACTACGGCCCCAACGACCTCATCCGGCACAGCTACGTTCATTATCCTTATTATGCCATTCACAGTACTGTTGCCGGACAATATTTGGAGGACGAACAGTTGGAGCAAGTAAAGGCGGCGCGGAGCACTCTGTCTGAAAAATGCCTCTTTACCATCGGCTACGAAGGCAAGAGTCTGGAACAATACCTCAACCAGTTGCTGCAACAGAACGTGAAGCTGCTCTGCGATGTGCGCAAGAATTCTTACAGCATGAAGTATGGCTTCTCCAAGAGCCAGCTGCAGCACGCCTGCGAGCAGGTGGGCATCGCGTTTCGACATATCCCGCAATTGGGTATAGAAAGCGACAAGCGCCGCGCATTGGATACGCAGCGCGATTATGATGTGCTTTTTGCGGATTACGAACGCAGCACTTTGCCCCAAAATCACGACTACCTGTTGGAATTGGCGGGCTTGTTCCATCAATATCCCCGCATAGCCATCACCTGTTTTGAAGCGCAGGTGTGTATGTGCCACCGGGGCAAGGTAGCGGCAGCTTTACAGGCATTGCCCGACTGGGATATTCCGGTGGGGCACCTCTGAAATCAAACCCACGTTGAATATGCGCAAAAAAGTATTGATAACCGTAGTGACTTATCCCCTGCCCTCGCGCAGCTACGATGAATTGGTGTGTACCGCAGGCGTACTCGAAGACGGCAGTTGGATTCGCATTTACCCTGTTCGGTTCCAGTTTCTGACCCAGGCCAAGGCGCCCGGAGGCTTTGAACAATACAAGTACTCCTGGATCGAATTGGATTTGAAAAAACGAACCGATGATTTTCGCCCGGAGAGCCATTCGCCCATCAACTATGACTTTTCCGACTTACAAGTACTGGGTAAAATTGACACCAAAGACCATTGGACTTTGCGCCGGCAACACTGTTTGAAAAACGTATATACGAATCTGGCTCAACTCATAGCCGAAAGTCAGGAGCCGTCCAATGTGTCGCTCGCCACATTCAAACCCCAAGCCATCACTGAGTTTTTATGGGAAACCGACGACCGGGAATGGAAGCCCGAATGGCAGGCGCAGTTGCAACAATTGGCGTTCAATTTTGGAGGCGAACATGGCCAAACGAAAAAGAAACTTATCAGAAAGCTGCCGTATAAGTTTTACTACAAATTCAAGGATGATGCCGGCAAGTCCAGTAAGCTGATGATCGAAGACTGGGAAATTGGCCAACTGTACTGGAATTGCCTGCAAAATGCAAATGGAGATGAAGCAACAGCGCTCCAGAAAGTTCGACAGCGTTACTGGACTGAATTTGTTGAAGATGGAAACAAGGACATATATCTTTTCCTTGGGACGACAAAGCAATGGCATCAACGGCGCGCAAGCAATCCGTTTGTCATAGTGGGGGTATTCTACCCAAGCCAGGAAAAGCAGTTGAAATTGTTTTGAATGCCCCGCCAAGTGCGAAGCCAACCCGAAGTCAGCGCCTCGCTCCACAAGGCCGGAAGGTTGTTTAAAGATACCGTATGTTTCGCTATCTTTGCAAAAAATCGAAGCCATGCTCAAGAGATTACCGTCGGGAGAATCGAGTTTCACCTCCATCCGCGAGGGCGACTGGCTGTATGTGGACAAAACCGAGGACATACACCGCTTGGTCACTTCGGGCAAGTATTTCTTCCTCTCCCGCCCGCGTCGCTTCGGCAAATCCTTGACGGTTTCCACGCTCAAAGCGCTTTTTGAAGGGCGCCGGGAGCTGTTCGAGGGGTTGTGGATCGCCGAGCACGGCGGCTGGGACTGGAGCAAAACAAATCCCGTCATCTCTCTGTCTTTCAATGGGTTGGATTACAAAACGCATGGATTGGAGAAGGCGCTGACGCTGGAATTGGATAAAATAGCTGCCGCCAACGGATTGCCTCAGTCTGGTCTGTCTCCCAAAGATAAATTGCGGGAATTGATTGTAGGTTTGAGCCAACGAGGCCCGGTAGTTATTTTGATAGACGAATACGACAAGCCCATCAACGACTACCTGACCGATTACGAAATGGCCGATACCAACCGCGATGTGCTGGGGAATTTTTACGGCGCGCTCAAGGCCAACGACATCACCGACAATCTCCGCTTTGTGTTCATCACGGGGGTGAGCAAGTTTTCCAAAGTGACCCTTTTTTCGGAACTCAACAACCTGACGGACATAACGCAGCACGACGAGTTCGGCACCTTGGTGGGCATCACGCAGTCAGAGCTGGAAGGGTATTTCGGCGAACATAGTGAAAAATTGGCCAATAAGTTGGGTCTCACCAGAGAGGCCGTTTTAGCCAAAATCAAGCATTGGTACAACGGCTACACCTGGGACGGGCGAAACTTTCTATACAATCCGTTCTCGCTGTTGGGATTGTTCGGCAGCGGCAGTTTCAAAAATTTCTGGTTCACCAGCGGCACTACCGGATGGCTGGCCCGCAAACTGCGCGACATGGCCGTCAATATGGCCAACGTGGAGGGTATGCTGGTGCGGGAGTCTTTTTTCGATAAGTTTGAAATCCGAAACTTGGACCCTACCGTGCTGCTGTACCAAACCGGCTACCTGACCATCAAAGAGATCATCATAGACGATGCGGAGGCAACCTACCGCCTGGACTATCCCAACTACGAGGTGCGCAGTTCGCTGTTCGACAGTCTCTTTCAGGCTTACGCCGATACGCCTGTGAGCGAGGTGGGCGAAATCATGTACCAAATCCGCAATGCCCTGACGGGACACCAATTGCCGGAGTTCATCAGCCTGCTGCGGGGCATTTTCGCCGATATTTCCAACCGCCTGCTCAAACAGTATGTGGAAACCGACAGCCTCAAACTCTGGGAGGCATATTACCAAACGGTGATCTACCTGGCGCTCCATCTCACGGGCAGTCAGGTGGCCTGCGAGGTACAAACCAACCGGGGCTACATAGACGCGGTGGCCGAAACGAAAGACCATGTTTACGTTATGGAGTTCAAAGTGGGCAAAGCCGCCGAGGCCATGCAACAGATCAAGGACAAGGGCTACCCCGAAAAATACCTGCACCGGGGCAAACCCGTGACGCTGCTGGCCGTGGGCTTCGATCCCGCAACGCGCAATATTGGGGATTGGGAGGAGGAGAAGGTGTAGCTTTTCGTATTGATTGAGCGTATCCCATTGCCAATAGCTAATAGCCTTTAGCTTGCATTTGCAAAAGGAAAATAGTTTATTTTCAAAAGGACATTCTCAAATTTTCCCCATATTGAAAATCTGATTGCTTCAGTAAAAACGAGCTAACAGCTTGCGGCTTGTAGCTTTTGGGGATATGTTAAGCAACTGCGATTTTTCTAAAAAAAACAGACCTCTACTCTTGCTCAACAACCTCCAACGGCTTATAAACCAACTCATTGCAGTTCTCCTCCGTCAACATCTCGCGGGCCATGCGTTGAATGTCTTCGGCAGAAACATTTTGGTAACTCTCCCCTTCGGTATTGATCATATCGGCATCGCCCAGCATTTCATAAAACGCCAGCGAAGAGGCTTTGGTGAGGATGCTGATTTCTGAAAAAATGAGGTTGCTCTCTACCTTGTTTTTGATTTTTTCCAATTCGTGCTCGCCGATGCGCTCGTTTTTGAGCAAATCCAATTCCCGCCAGATTGCATCCCGGCAAGTTTCGATGGAAACGCCCTCGGCAGGTTTGCCCTCGATGATGAGCAGGCCAGGGTCCACCGAACCGGTAACGTAGCAGTCAATGGAGGAGAACAATTGCTCCTCTTTGAGCAGGCGGCGAAACAGGCGTGAAGACTGGCCGTTGCAAAGCACATCCGACAACAAGTCGGCAGCGTAATAGTCGGGATGCAGGCGCCCCGGCATGTGGAAGGCCAAGTAGAGCGCCTCCACCGGCACATTGGCGCGTTGTACCAGACGGTTGAGTTGCTGTTGGGGCGGCTCGGCAGTCAATCGACGAGGCGGCGTCTCTCCGCGCGGAATGTCTCCAAACCACTTCTCTGCCAGCGCTTTCACTAATTCAGGTTTTACCTTGCCGGCCACGGTGAGGATGGCGTTGTTGGGCCGGTAGTACCGGAAGAAAAAATCGCGCACATCCTGCAAGGTAGCTTCCTCAATGTGTGCAGGCACAAGTCCGATGGTGGGCCAGCGGTACGGGTGCTCTCGGTATGCGAGGTCGGAAATGAGGTGCCAGGCATCGCCGTAGGGTTGGTTCAGGCAGGTCTCCTTAAACTCCTCCACCACCACTTTTTGCTGTACTTCCAGCACTTTGGGATCGAAGCTGAGGCTGAGCATGCGGTCGCTCTCCAACCAGAAAGCCGTCTCTATGTTTTCGGCGGGCAGCGTTTCGTAAAAGTTGGTGAAATCACTGTTGGTAAACGCATTGTTCTCTCCGCCGGCCATTTGGATGGGGTCGTCGAAATCGGGGATATTGGCCGAGCCTCCAAACATGAGGTGCTCGAACAGGTGCGCGAAGCCGGTACGTTCGGGGCTTTCGTCGCGGGAACCCACATCGTACAATACGTTGACGGCCACCATGGGCGTGCTGTTGTCTTCGTGTACCAATACGCGCAGCCCGTTGCTGAGTTCAAATCTTGAGTATTCGATCATATAATTATGTGCTGATCCCGATTTCTTGCGTCATCGGGGCAAGTTGTGCTGATGTGCGGCAAAGATAACGCTAATAAAAATAGGTTTTCAACCAACCGTAGAGCCAATAGCGGTTCATAAAGGCAAAAATGGCCGCAAACAACAAAACAGACACGACCAATATGCGGGCGACACGCCCGGTGCGGGCATTGCGTTCCCTTCGGCTTTGGTAGTTTCGGCGGCGGCTTTGGTATGGCATTGGATGAAAAATATGGTGAGATGGAGGAACACCGATTGGGTGCTTCCTGTTTACCGCCTTGCCGTCAAAACCGCCACAAAGCGGTCGTTTTGCACCATTTCAGGCTTTGGCGCTTCGAGCAGGGCGGCCAATCCGGCGGTGGAGGCGGGCAGCGTGTGCAGGCCCTCTTTGTCTTTCAGCATTTTGGCCACCGCCAGCATCCGTTTGTCGGTCACGTTGCGCGCCCAGCCGTGGGTTTGGCGCAGGGCTGCCAGCGAGAGGTCGCCGTCGAAAGCGTGCCAACTGATGAGCGGCTCGTTCACCTCCGTCTCGCGGATGCGCTGGGGAAGCAGGTCTTCGCAGGTGGTTTTATTTTGTAAAAATGCCTCCACAATGGGGTTTTTGCCATGCGCCGAGCCGGCTACCATCATGGGAATGCGGGAGGTTTTGCCCCGGCGAAAAAGACTGACGAAACCTTTGTAAATACCTGCCAGCACCGTACCGTTGGATACCGGAACCGCCACAATGCGCGGCGCATCGCGCAGTTCGTCGTAGATTTCGTAGGCAATTTCGCCGTAGGCTTTGAGTTGAAGCGAGGTGTTGTTGCCGCCGGGATTGGCATCGTAAAAATCGCCTTGTACGGCAAATTGCTGCGATTGAACCACCGCCTGCTCATAATCGCCGGGCGAGCGGACTATTTCTGCGCCGAGTTGGGTCATTTCCTGCAATCGCTTGGAATGGTAGTTTTCGGGCAGGAAAATCACACAGCGCAAGCCTGCAATGCGGGCGGCCAATGCGCAGGCAGCGCCGTAGTTGCCGCAGGTGGCCAGCGTGATGCCTTCGTAGCCCCGCCGCAGCGCGTCCATACATTGCGCAAAAGCGATGCGGTCTTTCTGAGTGCCGGTGGGATTGCCGCCTTCAAATTTGAGGAAAATCTGGCTCACCCCGTTCTCGCGCTCCACATTGCGGGCGCGAATGAGCGGCGTATCGCCCACCTCCATGTCGGTGATGTTTTCAAAAGCCTCAATTTTCTCTGCATGAGACCGGCTTTTGTCGGACAGCGTTGCGTATTGGGCTTTCAGCTCCGTGAAAACGTTGAACGAACTGTCTTCGGCAGTCGCGTCCCGGTTGTATGCTTCGTCGCTGGGCGTCATAGGATGATGTGATAATGTGCTAATGTGACGATGTGCTAATCTCGGCTCCTGCGTCATCGGGGCAATTTGTGCTGATCTGAATTAGGACACGGGCGCTCTGTGATGCACCGTATCTTCAAAGAAATGATGCAAAGTGAAGGTTTGTTCAGCGCCGAGTTTTTGGCCGGTTTGGCTGAAAATGTACAACAATAAAGCCGCTCCGCCCAACACCGGCAAGGCCCACAGAACGGGCGCGCTCATGTCGAGCATGACTCTGGAAACGCCGATGATGGTAATGAACAGGGCCAGCACGCCGATGGCGCCGTATATCAGAATGAACATCGTCCAGACCTGCGGATTGGGGCCGTACAAGCCGCGAATCAGGGTGTGATCGCCTTCTTCTTCCAATGACAGTTCCAGACACGGCGACCAAAAATGCCGTTCCTCCGGCGGCACCCGCAAAATGACGTGCTGCGGAAAAAATGCGGCCACACAGGGCGCTCCGGGCTGCTCCAAACGCTCCCTGAAATGCGTTTTGATTTCTTCCGGCTTCATCTCTACTTCCACCCTGAATCGGGGGCGAATGCGAAAACTGGTCATATTTCGATTTTTACGGCCAAGATAAAATGTCCTTGCGCAAAAATCGCCGTTTCTGGTTTTTTTATTCTAAAAATTGCTGTGGGGAGGAGCTTGTCTCGCTTGGCTCGCGAAGTGAGGCGGTTCAGCACAATGAGCAGGCGGCTGACGTCAGAATCAATCCATAAACACCTCCGATACGTCCACTTCGAGCTTGGGTACAATGGGCGTAGTGACGACATCTCCTTCTACTTTAGGCTGGAGGCCGATGTAAGTACCCTGCTCGGTGAGTTTCCACACTTGAATCGTCTTTTCGATGGGGGAAACCACCCAATATTCCAACACGCCGGCTTCCTGATAGAGCTCAAACTTGTCTTTCATCTCGGTGCGGCTGTTGCCGGGCGACAGAATTTCTACGATCAGGTCGGGGGCGCCATTACAACCACGAGCATCTAATTTCACCGGATCACAAATGACGCACAAATCAGGTTGCACTACCGTGACGGCATCTTTGTCCTCCCGGGTACGCGTGAGGCGCACATCGAAGGGAGCAACATATACCTTGCATGAATTCTTCCATAAAGCATTGGCAAACAAACGGGTAAGGCCGGTGACGACTTCCTGGTGCTTGCGCGAAGGGGAATCTATTTTGCGAATTTTGCCGCGCAGCAGTTCTACCCGCTCTTCGAATTTCCAAAGCAGATAATCGGCGTAGGTATAAGTTCCGTCAGGATTCAACTGATCCAGCGATGTGATAGTCATGGCAGCAAGATTGACGTTGTATTTGCAAAAATAGGCTTTTTTGATGGATCCGAACGCCCGGCAGTGATTTTATGCCCGCGAAGTGAGGCGGTCACCTCAAAGTGACCATCTCACCCGGTCCACAGTGCGGCCTCCCCACCGTCGCCAGTGCTATTTCCGGATCGGGATTTTCGGTATGCCATTCTGTGAATCCTGTGTAAATCCTGTCGAAAAAAATAAAGCCGGTAGCAGGCGTTGAAAGACGATTTTGATAAATTTTGATATGTACTGATATAAGTCATTGCCAAATAATTTCAAAGTAAGTAACTCACCTGTGTAAAAATTGAAGATTTTCTCTGCATACCCAAAACTCCATATCCATGATGCGCGCTATTGTTGCCGATGCCGACCATGCCTCCCGGGAAGCGCTTCGGGGACAAGTCGACGCCATCTGCCCACAGGTATCCGTTGAAGGCGTGGCGAATTCTGCGGAAAGCGCCAAGCAGCTAATGGATGAGATTCGACCCGAGTTAGTTTTTATAGATGAAGGCCTCATCGAATGGCCCCACGCGGAGCAGTGGAGCCCCAAAGGGCAATTCTTTGAACTTATCCTACTTACCTCCCAACCGGCTTTTCGCAAAGAAGCGCTCCAATTGGACACTACTGCATATCTTTTTAAACCCGTATCGGATCGGGAACTGGCGTCGGCTATTCACCAGTCGCTTCACAGCATACAGTTGGCTCGGGATTATAGGGAAAACAGAGAAATGCTTATAAAGGTCATACACCATGAGTTGCCTCAGGAAATGATCAGTATTCCCACGATGGAAGGTGTTGAATTTCTGAGATTGGATGAGATTGTCCGCTGCGAGGGGCTGCAGGGGTTCACGCGCATTGTCATAGAAGAACAGGAGAGCTTCCTCAGTTCATATAATATTGGGGAGTTTCGCAAACTGCTGGAGCCTTTTGGTTTCTTCTGCCCCCACAAATCCCACCTGATCAACCCGCAACACCTGCGTAAATTCAAGATGGAAGGCACAATAGTCATGCGAGACGGCTCCTGCGTGCCGGTGGCGCGTCGGCGTCGGCTGGAGTTTTTGGAGCGGGTAAGGCGACTGTGAAGATGGCTGCTTTCATACGGTTTTTCTTTTTTACCGATGATCCAACTAACCCTGCCGATACTCCGATTACTGTTGAGGGTTTGGAGGAATTACACCAACTTTGAAAACAGGCGAAAGAAGTCAATACTTATTTCCGCTTATGTTCAGCAACAGGCGTTGTTGTATTCATTTTTTCACATTTAATTCCTCCTATTATGGCACTCCTCCGTATTGAAGCCCTCTCTGAGGACACCGTTGCCGCTCCCGGCAACCGACAGCCCAGCTATATTGTGGCCGCAGTCACCGACGCATGCGGCGAGCCGGTTACAGGTCTTTCCGCTTCCAATTTCAAAGTAGATCCCTGCATTGTTGGAGCGGGCGGAGCCTTGGTCAACATTACCTCAGTGGCCCCTGTCAGAATTCCCGGCACCTACATTATCAACGTAGTTCCGATACGTACGGAAACCTGGAAAGCAGGCGTGTATATCTTCGCAGTGGCCGTACATAGCGGCACAGGCCAGGGTTTGACGCTCTGTTCCATGCTGATGGATTAATATTTGCAGGTTCGTTTTGCAGGGGGTATGACCATGAATGCCCCCTGTTGCTATTGGGGTATGATGAAGTTTCAATTGTTTTTCATCGAAAAAAAACGCTCAACTCTGCGCTCTTTCCCAGCGTCCGTTTTCAGCAGCGAACTACTTCTCAGCTATATGAATCGGCTGTACTTCCCTCAATGCTCGACCTTATTATCCAAACGAGGACCACTCTCCCATAGCGAAATATACCGTTGCAGCACCAGCGGCTCTTTGGCGTCTTTCAGGAATACCTTGGCAAGCGCGACATATTCTCCATTGGCCAACTCTTTGAGCATGAACTGGTCTTTGGCGCTGCGGCGGTATTGCACCGGATGTGGATAAGCCCAACCGCACCGGGAGGCCTTCCTGCTGCGGATGAAAAGCCTTGGGATTCGAGGCAAAAATCATAGTATCGCAAATATCCGTTGCAGTCTTGTCGTGGGGCTTGCGACTGAGTTGGTTGATATGTACAATCGGGTTCCCTGTATGGAAACGCCTAACCACATCAGGGTGCCGAAATTATCTGACAAAATTGTGGTATATCGCCTGGGATAATCTTCCGGCGTGGGAATAATCTCCAGAATCACGGCTTTATCGTATTGAGACAAATAAATGAACTGGTGAAAAACTTCCCGACTATCTTTAATACGCCATTCAAGGACTAGGCCCTTGTACTGGGTAATATCTCCTATATCGGTCGAAGATCCCGGTACATTCGGACCTGTAGTGGTCGTACGAGTTAAATTCAACTCATCCTCGGTGTGTAATTTTTTAACATGCAACCCGCCTATGTTGGAATACAAGGCATAAGGCACACTCAGCAATTGGCTTGTTCCCACGATATTGTACGCACTGCCGCCGTTCGGATCGGTCTCCGTTTTTAGATAAAAATCATGTACTGGCCAGTTAATCAAAGAAAAATTCCCACTTATGGGGATGCCCCCGCCGATTTCGAGACTGGCCAAACCGTTGGTGTTGGTGGTAACGGTATGCGTTTCCACATACACGGCCGGCCCTGATGCGGAGCCTTCCAGAATACTGATTCGGATGCCGACTACCGAATTGGCAACCAGAACGCCTGAATTGTCCCGAATGACGGCTTGGTAACTCATTTTTTGGGGTGTTTGCTGGGCAGATAAGGTTGTCAGAGTGATGAGTGTTGCGAACAGAAAGATAGTCTTTTTCATGACGTTACTGTTTAATGATTATAAGGGTTTGTACCTTTGAATCAGCTGAAAAGACAGCAATAAAATAGGCGCCGCCCGGCAGTCCGGCCACATCAATGAGCATTAGGTCCGAAGTAATTGGCGTCTGCTGTAACAACTTACCTTGAGGATCATATAACCGGAAAAACATCTCCCGCTGTAACGGCAAATTAAGTTTCAACATCAGGGCATCGGTAGCAGGATTCGGATAAAGGAGTATTGCAGACATATTTTCTGCCTCCTGAATATTTACCGTGTACACCTCGTTGGCGATCTGGATTCCTTGCACCATACTGCCGGTCGGGGCGGCATGGGTGGTATATGTAATTTGCCCCACAGTGTAGGCGGCAGAACCTCCGTTGCCAAAAGCGTCGCCTCCTGCACCTGCAACGGTTTGCTGGGCATTTGCGATCAGACCTGAACCTGTTAGCAGGAATATGAAGATGATTATTTTCTGTTTCATGTCCTGATGAAGTTTGATTGCTGTTGGGTAAATGAGATCATGTTGATATCGCTGAGATCGGTTATGTCCATGATTCTGTTTTTTTAAAATTGCATCCGTATAATATTGACGGAAACCGTTCTACATCATACATTCTCAAAAAGAAATACCCCACACCCGACCAACCCAGCATCAAATCCGGCAGGTCGTATTCGGTCTGGATGCCGCTGCCCATGCGTTGATTACTTCATAATTTGTTTCCATGATGATGGTTTTTATTTAACCAGATTGCTTGTGTCGCCGCAGGCGCTTGCTTCTTCATACCGCACTCATAAATTTTATTGACTCCCTGCCAGATAATAGTAAGCTGTCCATGCTCTTTTCTCCATCAAGTTGCCAACCAAGTGCATGCGAATGCACTCATAAGATATAGCTACATGGGATAGAACTAAGATTTTAACACCTTGAAATTTCCAACACTTCTTCCAAATCGTAGATAGCTGGGGGCACATGCTCCAGCTTCCTGCTGCTGCCGGTCAGGTAGGTGCCGTTTTTTAAAAAAGCAAAATGCTTTTTATCGTCGGTGGCCATAAAGAGGATAAAGCCCACCTTAACATTCGGCGGTAGTTCGCAGCGAACGGCTTTTTCTTTTGCCAGATTGTCGCTGCTGCCTTTTCCTACCCAAAGTGCATCGCCCTTTTGATACCAGGCAAAATGCGCCTTGTTATTGCTGGTGATGAACAGCAGGTTGTCCCGGCGTGCCTCCCTAGGCAGCACAGATGGATACCAGTTTCGCTTGGCGCCCAATGCTGTAGATGGACCGGCACATACCCACAGGTAGCTGGCTGCACTATCAAACTTCTTTGAATCCGGTTCGAGATACCAGGCAAAGTGCATAGTGTCATTGGAGGAAATGCTAAATAAATCATTAATACTTAGTGCTTTCCCTTCAAAAGGCACTATGGTAAAAGGCTGACGCGGTCTATTGGCATCGTGATTCCGGGTCGTACCGGCACTCACTTCCTGGGTATCCCACCAGGCGAAGTGGTACTTGCTGTTGGCGGAGAGAAATTTGGCTTTCATGATGAATGATTGTTGGAGTGATGTAATTGATTGAATATGGTTATGAACCCCTCGGAAAATATTATCCAATTCCAAGATTGCACACTGATAATCAGGCAAAAAGAAAATCAGCAGTCCTGTTGGTTGCATTTTCTTAACTACATCACAGGTCTTACAGGATCAGCCTTCACAAAGGATCCTACGAGTGTAATGTGGTATCCAATCCGGTGAAACTTGGTTTGTCGGCCGGACACTCCAATATTGGCAAAAACAGAAAAACTACCACCTGTCTTCACTCTTCCCGGTCCCCAGAAATCCTCAATAATTACCCCATGATTAGCGGAGGTCGGCCCTCCGGCACCTGTGGCATGGGTGTCTCCATAGAATCCGTTTATGGTAAAAAATGGCGCCCACTGATCAATATGTAAAACCTTACCGGCTGGAAATTGAATGGGCAGCATCAATTCCAGTTCGAGTGTTTCCTTTGTCCACCCTCCATATGGGGGGGTCATTTTAAAATCAATGACCACGCTTCCTGTAATGGTAATCAGTTCTTTTCCATCTCCGGTACGCGTATGCGTCCAGTGCTGAGACCGGAACCTGTCCGGATTCAGTATTTGTCCGTATTTTGCCATGGCTTTTATTTTTTGGTTTTCAAAATTTGGTGTGCTTACTTCTTGTGAAGTAGCATTTGTGCATACACTTGCACAGATGGCATCCCCCAACATTTTTTTTCGGTCATACATGCACCTTGTTGGAGGCTTTTTCAGCTTATCTCTCGGTTATGGTCAACGCTTTGCCCTGAAAAAGCTGAACCTGAAAAGACTTCACCTGCAAGGCTGTTCTTGCAAGGTCACTTCTTTATAAAAGACTTGAAATGATTTCCACCTCGTTTCTTCCTGTTTTCTCTCAAGCGGCATGGCTTTGTCGCCTCGAGCATGATTCAATTGAAAGGGTAACACAGCACAATGTGGATCACTCATTAGAGTGTTTCCTGTTTGATCGGTATGTATGATATGAATGCCATAGGTTTCCGGCTGAATACTCAGCTTATTTGCCTGAGAAGTAATGAAATAGCCTGCTTGCCGCCCTGTGCTGATGCCAAGTTGGATGCTTTCTGTTGCCATAGGATCAGGCTTGGATCGTTCATAGTACTTTGCCCATAAAGGGTTGGCGGCCAAGGGAGTGAACGGCAGTTCAAGTGCGAACGTTTTCGGTCGGTTGCTCAACTCAGCACTGTTGAGATAACCGCTGACAACAGCCGACTTTTTGTCAATACTGCAAATGACATCCCGGGCGACAATATCCCCCGGAATATTGCCGGCCAACGAATAGTGTGTGGCCCCAAGGAAACTGCCTTTCTGATCCCAAACTGCTACATACATTTGTTTATAGCCGTTGGGGCGATGGTAATAGCCCACAGCCACAAAGTTCCTTGTCTGCGGGTCTTGTACAACATCAAAACCTTCAGTCATAGCCGGCATTTCCGGCAGTACTACCTGCCGCCAAAGCTCCGTGCCGCTTTTCAAGTCAATACAAGAGACAAAAAGCTGACGGGTTTCCCGCATTATCTGATATCCCGTTGCTACTACCACTTTCGTGCCTTCGGAGAGTTCGCCAAGGCAAGTTTTATTTACATGCAAACCGATTCTTGCAGAGGAGGGATCGAAATAACGAAAAGACCACACCAGTCCTCCTCTCAAACTTGATTTGAAATATGCGACGAAAAACTGTTCCTTCGGCCCTTTATCATGAAAATCACCAAGGATATTTCCGGTCGCTATGACACTTCCAACCCCAGGTTTAATGGCGTTCCAGATAGGATTAATAGTTTCCAGAGAGCTTGTCATAGATTCTTTGGCGCCTGTCACTACATGGTGCTGTGCATGGATAGGCGTTCCATCCTCATCAGCAATCATCAAAAACGCCAGTTTGTTAGCGCTCTCTTTGCGTTCGCCGGCAATATATACTATGTTTTTCCGTCCTGTGAATACACCTCTTTCAATAGCTCTGCCATTAAGCATTTTTATCCATTCCCGATCCGTAGCATATATTTTGGAAAGCTCCCACTTACCGTTGTTCTGAAAACGGGAAAACAGCATCATTCCCTCACTGGTATCCCCGCCGGAAAAAGAGTTCGATATAACAACGTACTTCTGAATACCGGGAATGGGCTTTCCATCCCAAGCGATTTCCCGGCTTTGAGCCTGGCCGATAGTGTTTTCAAATGTTTGAGCTTGTAAAATATGCCCGCACACCAAAAGGAAGGCGCATAATGCCACATCAAATTGAAGGGCGAAAGGAATTGTTTTCATGAGAAATATTTTGGGATTGATCATAACCTGACTTCAGGCTTTGCTTCTATGCCCAAATTGTACTTTTCCCATGAGAGCAGCAAGAGCCATCGGATCATCGGCGGTTGATACAGGATGACCGGTAAATACAAGCGTAATACGGTAACTCATTCGCGACTGCTCACGCCGCAGTATTCGTCATACGAATATGCGTATTTCGGAATCGAAAAATAATCCTGGTTTTCTATTTAAACAGGAATCGTAATAAGCTGTTGTCGAAATCAGGTTCGTCCTGAATAGCGCATTTGCCTGATTTTAGAAATTTAACACCTTCCCTCATTTCCTCAAATACGCATCCACACTCCGCGCACATTCCCGCCCTTCCTGTATGGCCCATACAACCAGAGACTGCCCTCGACGCGCATCGCCGGCACAAAATACGCGCGGGATGTTGGTCTGGTACGAGTGCTCCGGCGCCGAAATGTTCTTGCGCGCATCGGTGGCCAATTCCAACTGAGCCAACAGGCCCTCTTGTTGAGGGTGCAAAAAGCCCATCGCCAGCAAGGCTAATTCGCAGGGGATTTCGCGCTCCGAGCCGGGCACTTCCACAAACGAAGAAGGCCGCCCGTCCAGCCCTGCCGCCCATTCCAAATCCACGATGCGAAGGGCGCGCAATTGTCCGTTTTCATCGCCTACGAAAGCCTTGGTTTGCACGGCAAAGCGGCGCTCGCAGCCTTCCTCGTGCGAAGTCGTCACTTTGTACAGCATCGGGTAAGTAGGCCAGGGCATGTAGGCCGCGCGGTCTTTGGGAGGTTCGGGCAGCAACTCGAACTGCGTCACCGATGCAGCGCCCTGCCGGTTGGAAGTGCCCACGCAATCGCTGCCGGTATCGCCGCCGCCAATGACGACAACGTGTTTGCCCTTGGCGGAAATCGCTGTTTTTTCCAAATCAAAAGGCTGCCCTGCCCGCACGCGCTTGTTTTGCTGTTTCAGAAAATCCATCGCAAAATGCACGCCCTGCACCACGTCTCTGCCGGGAGCGGGCAAGTCTCGGGGAATGGTAGAACCAATGCACAACACAACTGCGTGGTACTCGCGGAACAGGTCGCCGGCGGGCAAGGCCGCAGAACCCACCTCTGTACTGCACCTGAACTCGACGCCCTCCGCTTCCATCAGCGCAATGCGGCGATCCACCACCCATTTTTCCAATTTGAAATCGGGGATGCCGTAGCGCAAGAGGCCTCCGGGCGCGTCGTCGCGTTCAAAAACCGTGACGGAATGCCCGGCTGCGTTCAGTTGGGCGGCTGCCGCCAAACCTGCCGGACCGGAACCCACCACGGCTACTTTTTTGCCCGTGCGATGGAAGATGCGCCGGGCTTTCACCAAGCCGCGCTCGAAGGCGATTTCTACGATGTGTTTTTCTATTTCCTCAATGGCTACCGGCGGCTGATTGATGCCCAGCACGCAGGCGCTCTCGCAGGGCGCAGGGCAGATGCGGCCGGTGAACTCCGGGAAGTTGTTGGTGGAGGCCAATATTTCGTAGGCTTCCTGCCAGCGGCCCCGATACACGGCATCGTTGAATTCGGGAATGATATTGCCCAATGGGCAGCCGTTGTGACAAAAAGGCACCCCGCAGTCCATGCACCTGGCCGACTGATGGTGCAGTTCCACCGTGTCGTACATTTTGGTGAACTCTCCGTAGTGTTGCAGGCGCTCCGCTACGGGTTGTTTGCCGGGCGCTTGCCGGATATATTCTAAAAATCCGCTTGGATTAGCCATGACGCTCTGTGTTTTGAGTGATGGAATGTGCGGCCCGGCGGGCGAGGGCCTGTTTGTAATCTTTGGGGAATACCTTGACGAAGCGGCCGGCCTGTTGCTCCAGATCGCTGAGCAGGAAGCGCGCCACCGAACTTTGGGTAAACCGGTAATGCCGCTCCAGCATGGCCCGCACCTGCGCCACATCTGCCTCGTCGAGTGGGTCGAGGTCAATCATTTCGAGGTTGCAACGCTCTGCAAAATCGCCCTTGACATCCCACACATAAGCAATGCCGCCGCTCATGCCCGCTCCGAAATTGCGGCCCGTGCGCCCCAAAATCAGCGCCAACCCGCCGGTCATGTATTCGCAGCCGTGATCGCCGCAGCCCTCGGTCACTACCTGCGCGCCCGAATTGCGCACGCAGAATCGCTCGCCGGCCTTGCCCCGGATGTACGCCTCGCCGGAGGTGGCGCCGTAAAAGGCCACATTGCCCACGATGCTGTTTTCTTCGGGTACAAACCGCGCTTCCCGGTCGGGATAGACCACCAAACGCGCACCGCTCAGTCCCTTGCCGAAGTAGTCGTTGGCGTCGCCTTCCAACTCCAATGAGAGGCCCGCCGCAGAAAATGCGCCGAAACTCTGGCCGGCCGTTCCCCGGAATTTGAATCGGATGGTGTTGGGCGGCAAACCGGCTGCACGGTATCGCTTGGTAATTTCATTGGACAACATGGTACCGATGGCGCGGTCGGTGTTGACCACTTTAAACTCGCCCTCTACAGAGGCGCCGCCGGTGAGTGCGGGTTGCGCCGCCGCGATGAGTTTCCAATCCAAAACGCCGCCCAGATTGCTCTCCTGCGGCTCCTGTTTGTACAATCCGATGCTGCTGTCGGCGGGTTCGCGCCAGAGGATGGGCGAGAGGTCGAGGTTGCGGAATTTCCAATGCGAAACGTCTTTGCGCGGTCGGAGGCAATCGCTTTGGCCGATCATTTCTTCCACCGTGCGGAAGCCGAGCTGCGCCATGATTTCGCGGAGTTCCTGCGTGAGGAATTTGAAAAAATGGACGACGTGGTCAGGGTCGCCGCTGAAGCGCTTGCGCAATTCAGGGTCTTGAGTAGCCACGCCCACCGGGCAGGTGTTGAGGTGGCATTTGCGCATGAGGATGCAGCCCTCCACCACCAATGCAGCAGTGGCCACGCCCCATTCTTCGGCGCCCAGCAAGGCGGCGATGGCTATGTCGCGGCCGGTTTTGAGCTGCCCGTCGGCCTGCACCACTACCCTACTGCGAAGCTTGTTGCGCACCAGCGTTTGGTGGGTTTCGGCCAGGCCCAGTTCCCAGGGCAGCCCGGCATGTCGGATGCTGCTCATGGGCGATGCTCCGGTGCCGCCGTCGTGCCCCGAAATCAGAATCACGTCGGCTTTGGCTTTGGCCACGCCCGCAGCAATGGTGCCTACGCCTGCTTTCGACACGAGTTTCACGTTGATGCGGGCCTCGCGGTTGGCGTTTTTCAAATCAAAAATGAGTTGCGCCAGGTCTTCAATGGAATAAATATCGTGGTGGGGCGGCGGCGAAATCAGCCCGACCCCCGGCGTGGAGTGCCGCACTTTACCGATCCACTCGTCCACTTTGTGGCCCGGCAATTGCCCGCCCTCGCCGGGTTTGGCCCCCTGTGCCATTTTGATTTGCAACTCCTCGGCCTCGCTGAGGTACAAACTCGTGACGCCGAAACGCCCCGATGCCACCTGCTTGATGGCGCTGCGCAGGTAGTCGCCGTTGGGCAGCGGTTCGTAGCGGCTTTCGTCTTCTCCGCCCTCGCCGGTGTTGCTTTTTCCGCCCAAGCGGTTCATGGCAATGGCCAGTGTGGTGTGCGCTTCCCAGGAAATGGACCCAAACGACATGGCGCCTGTGGCAAAGCGGCGATAGATGTTTTCAGCCGGTTCCACTTCTTCTATCGGTACCGGCGGGCGCTGGGAGTTGAACTCGAACAGGCTGCGGAGCGTGACGGCCTTTTCCGACTGATCGTCAATGACTTTGGAGTATTTTTTGAAGGTGGCGTAATCGTTCTGCCGGGTGGCGTATTGCAACAAATGAATGCTCTGCGGATTGAACAAATGCACCTCTCCGCGCCGCTTCCATTGAAAAATGCCGCCTTCGGGCAAACGGCTGCCCTCCTCCGTTCCGGCCCCGAACGCCCACTGGTGCTTCATCAGCGTTTCGCGGGCTATCTCGTCCAAGCCCATGCCTTCGATGCGCGAAACGGCCCCGGTGAAGTACTGGTCCACCACTTTCCGGTTGATGCCGATGATCTCGAAAATCTGAGCGCCCATGTACGATTGCAGGGTGGAAATGCCCATTTTGGAAAACACCTTCAAGAGGCCTTCCTTCACGGCTTTGATGTAATTCTGTTCCAATTTTGCCGCCGACAATTCGGGGTTGATGCGCCCGTCTTGGTGCAAATCGCGGATGCCGGCCAAAGCCATGTACGGGTTGATGGCCGTAGCCCCGAAGCCCAGCAAACAGGCGAAGTGATGCACTTCCCACACGTCGCCGGCTTCTACCACGATGCCCACCTTGCCCCGGTAGCCCTTGCGGATGAGGTGGTGGTGAATGGCCGAGGTGAAGAGCAGCGAGGGAATGGCCGCGTGTTCGGAGTCAATGGCCCGGTCGGAGAGCACGAGCACTTCGAAGCCGTCTTCCACCGCGTCCACGGCATAGCGGCACACGCGGTCGAGGGCTTTTTTGAGCGAACCCGGTTTGCCGTCGGCGCGGAAATACATTTGCAGGGTTTTGGCCTGAAAAATGCCGGTGTCTATGCTGCGGATTTTTTCCAATTCGTGGTTGGTCATCACCGGATGCGGCAGGGCTACGGTGTGGCACACTTCGGGGTCTTCCTCCAAAATGTTGCCGATATTGCCCATAAAAGTGGCCAGCGACATGACGGTGCGCTCGCGGATGGGGTCAATGGGCGGGTTGGTGACCTGCGCAAAGAGTTGTTTGAAATAATACGACAAGTGCTGCGGGCGGTCGCTGAGGATGGCCAACGGAATGTCGGTGCCCATACTGCCGATGGGTTCTTTGCCGTCCAAGGCCATCGGCAGGAGGATGTCTTCGAGGTCTTCGGAAGTATAGCCGAAGGCCTGCTGGTATTTGAACACCTGCGCGGGTTCGAGCGGAGCGAAGGTGACGCGGGGATCGGGCAGTTCCTCAATGCGGATTTTGTATTTTTCCAGCCACTCGGCATAAGGCCGGGCAGTGCAAATTTCCTGTTTGATCTCCTCGTCGCCGATGACGCGGCCCTGCACCAAATCCACCAGAAACATCTTGCCGGGTTGCAGTCGGCCTTTTTCTCTCACAATGTCCGGCGGCAGGGGCAGCACGCCCGTTTCGGAAGCCAATATGACGCGCTCGTCGTGGGTGATGAGGTAGCGGGCGGGGCGCAGGCCGTTGCGATCTAAGGTAGCGCCGATGAGTTGGCCGTTGGTGAAACAGATGGCTGCGGGGCCGTCCCAGGGTTCCATGAAGGAGGCGTGGTATTCATAAAAAGCCTTTTTGTAGGCCGCCATGTGGGGGTTGCCGTCCCAGGCTTCGGGAATGAGCATCATCATGACCTGCGGCAGGGAGCGCCCGCTGAGGGTGAGCAGCTCGATCATGTTGTCTATGTACGCCGAGTCGGACTGCCCGCCGGACACCACCGGCAACAGCATTTCCATTTCTTCCCGGCTGAACGACGCCGATTGTAGGCTTTTTTCGCTGGTTTTCAGCCAGTTGAGATTGCCTTGTATGGTGTTGATTTCGCCGTTGTGGGCAATGAACCGGAAGGGCTGGGCCAGCTTCCAAGAGGGGAAGGTATTGGTGGCAAACCGCGAATGTACCAATCCGAAAGCACTCACAAAGCGCGCGTCCTGTAGGTCGGGGTAGTAATAGCGCAGTTGCAGGCTGGTGAGCTGGCCTTTGTACACCAGCGTCCGGCACGACATGGAGGCGAAGTACAGGCCCACCGGATCATCGGACGGAATGCCGGCGGCGGCCATGTGCGAAGCGTGATTGCGCAGCACATACAGTTTGCGTTCAAACTCCTCCGCGTTGGAAATGGTATCGGGGCGGGCGATGAACACCTGCTCGATTTCAGGCTCTACCGAGAGCGCCGTCTCGCCGATGCCGGCAGGGTTGACGGGCACTTTGCGCCAGGCCAGCACCTCCAAGCCCAGCCGTTCGGCACTGCGCACAATGACTTCCCGACAGGCTTCGCGGCGGCGCAGGTCTTTAGGGAAAAATGCCATGCCCACGCCGTAGCGCTCCGGTTCGGGCAGTCGCACGCCGAGTCGGAGGCACTCATCGAACAAAAACGCGTGTGGAATCTGTACGGCAATGCCTGCGCCGTCGCCGGTATTTTCCTCGCAGCCACAGGCGCCCCGGTGCTCCATGTTCTCCAGGATGGTGAGCGCGTCCGAGACGGTTTGGTGGTTTTTGTTGTTTCTCAGATTGGCAATAAAACCAATACCGCAGGCGTCGCGCTCCATGTCGGCGCAGTACAGACCTTGTCCATGTTGTCGGCTCATATTTTTTCAAAAAAAATTAGTGAGGGCCGTATTTGGCAGGGACAAGCACAGGCAAGACATTTGGCCTCGCTGTGTATTTATTTGGTTTTATTGAAAATCCGACAAAAAATCCAAATAATCATTGATGACTTTGCCGGGAAAGGGCAAATTTACGATAAAAAATGAAATATGGGGCGTTAGGGGTGAGGTGCGGTATCTTCTACGTTTGTCGCTCTCCGCCTCCTCTCCGTTTGTCGCTCTTCCGTTTGTCATTCCTCCACTTCGTTGCGGAATGACAAAACGTAGAGCAGCGTAGAGGGGACCGTAGAGCGCGACCCGGCCTCGCCGGAAGGCATATCGTAGAGCGAGACTGCGCTGAAATGTAGCATTTTACAGGCGGGTGGAACCTGCGTAATACTCACGCCCCTCCCTGCGGGGTAAACATGAAGATGGAATCTCGGCGCGAGCGGGTTATTGATTTCTTTGATGCCGGTCAAAAGACGTAACACTCACTTTTGCAGCACCACAAACACCCCCCGCCTTTCTTCGCCCCCAGCCGAACTCAGCCGCAGCCAGTACAGGCCCGCCGGCAAATCGGCAACCGATACGTCGAAAGCCGCAGCTTCGGGTTGCAGGAGGCGCTGCAAGACGGCCCCGGAACCGGCCTGCACCAATTCCAACCAAGCCAGACCAGTCATTCCTTCTGCTTCAATGCGAATGATATCTCGTGCCGGATTGGGAAAAATATGCAGATGCGCCGCGTGCGGTTCCGCTTCTTCGGCATCGGATACGGAGCAGACCTGCGCAATGTGGTTGGCTACGTTTTGGCGGATATTGGGCAGGAGTGGGTAGAGCATGTTGCCGGGGCAAGAGGTGCTGCACACACCGTCGCGGTGGCCCGAAATGCGGTTCAGCGTCAGGCCGGAACCCGTGTGCAGCAGGGTAGAGAGCGGGTCGGCGTTGATGTTGCAGGCTTTCCATGATAAGAGGTTGCGGAGTTGGTCGAGGGCGGCCTGAGTGGGCACAACGCTCGTGAAGTCGCCGATGACGCAAACGCCCATCGTGCGGCTGTTGGTGCCGCAGAAGTGTGCGCCCAGCACATTGTCGCCCCGGCCTTCATACACCACGCCGTTGGGGTCTATGAGCCAGTTGTAGCCGATGTCGGCCCAGCCGTTGGTATTGACGTGGAAATCCCAAAAAGAGCGCACCACCGCCGCCCAACTCGCCGCCGTATTGGCCGAGGCGGAATGATGCACGATGAGGTGCGTCACATCGGTGTAAGAGGGATTGGGATTGGGCGGGCAATTGCCGGCCGGACACCAGTCGGAGCGGCGCTGAAAAGCGGGTTGCGGACAGGGGCAGGCCAACAGTTCGGCAGATTCGGCCTCCTGCACAGTCGTTGCAGGCGCATCCGGGCCGGGGTTGAAAAAGTGTACAACTACTTCATCCACAGTTGCTTCGCTCCGTACCTGAAAATAGCGCATGGCGGCGTTTTCAAAGCGCAACTGGCCCACCGTGCGGCCGGGCAGTTCGGCGGCGTGTATTTCGGGGCCGGTCCAAATCCAGGGTTCCCAATGCCGGCCATCTGCTGAAAAGCGAAACCACAAGCCCTCCGCCTCTCCGCTCCACACTGCCGACCATGCCAGGAACGGTGTGACGCCTGCCATCGGAATCGAACGGCTTTGAGGCGCTTCTTGAGAAATGTTGCGCAGCGTCAGGGCAGCGCGGGAGCTTTGTGCGCCGGCAAGAGAGCCGGAGAGCAGTAGGAGGAGCAACGGCAATGTTCGTTTCATGGCAGACTGTGTTGTTTCAGGGGCAATATTGGCAAAAAATATTGAAAATGATACTCGCTAAATCAGATCACTCGGAAATCAGGCACGGTTTTCAGCCAGTACCCAATTTGACAAATCTCGAAGATTTGTCAAATTTTTGCATCTTCACTGCTTCAGCACCTTGACCGCCTGCGTGCCGCCCTCATGGCTGAATCGAAGGGTGTAAATTCCTGACGGATAGTTGTTTAAATCAAAACGCTCTGTGTCGGAATGACGCGCAGAGCGGCACTCCATCAGTCGCCCGCCGGCATCGTACAGGCAGGCCCGCCAGGAACCGGCCGAAGCAGTGCGCACTACGAGTTCATCTCGTGCGGGATTGGGGAAAACGGAAAAGCCCGGCGCCGAGACAAGCTCTTCATGGGCAGAGACAGTGGCGCAGTTGCCTCCGTTGAGACGGCAGCACAGGAAACGCGTGGTGTGCGCGATGATGGTATCGTTTTCGGCGGCAGTGAAGCCGTGTCCTCCGCCGGGCAGGGTGAGGAGTTCCACATCCATGCCGATGCTGTCGGCGTAAGTAAACACTCGCGCGGAGCCGAAAACAGGAATGCAGGTAGTGAACAGCGGCCCCAGATTTTGCAATACGCAGCCCGACTGGTACGGCACCACGTCATCGGCAGTGCCGTGAACGAGCAGCAGGGGCGGGTCGTTGGGACCGTCGAGGTAAGACATTTCGGTGAGCGCGCCCGACATGGGAATGACGCCTTTGACTGCCGAACTGACCTCGGGGTTGCCGCCCTCGCCTTCAATGCCGCCGAGGTCCTGGCAGATCAATTGGCCGAGCCAGTTGCCGCAACTGTTTTGCACGAACGTTTCGGCGGGGCGCTCGCTGTCGTCGGTGAGGTAGCCCGCGCCGAGGGCCGTGAACGCACCGGCACTGTGGCCTCCCACGAATATTTTATCGGGATCAATGCCGTATTGGGCGGCGTTGGCACGAAAATATCGCACGGCGGCTTTAGCGTCCTGCATGGCCCGGTAGAAGGCGCGCACCATTTTGATGCGATCCACTTCTGCATTGAAACACAGTACATTGGGTGTAATGCTGAGTCGGTAGCTGATGGAGGCCACCACATAGCCGCGCCGTGCCATGGCTTGCCCGAAAGGCGCCATATCGGCTTTGTTGCCCGTAGCCCAGGCCCCGCCGTGTATGGCGATGATGAGCGGGCGGGCGGTTTCGGTGTCGTTGCAGGGTTCGTACAGGTCGGCCAGCAGCGTTTGAAAGCCGTTGTAAGGCGGCAGGTTCCCGTGCTGACAGAGGAGGTTGGTGGTGCTCCAGTTTTGGCGGCCTTGCCCGTAAGTGATATTGGGCGTCACATCCACGCAAGTGAACACCGGCTCGGCGTACCGGCCTGATGCGCAGTTGTTTTGGGCGGAGAGCCAAGTGGCCCACGACAATAGAGTGATGGCGAGGAGGGTGGTAATCGCTTTCATAATGAGACTGTTAGTGTTTTTAAACGACGAATTTCGCTATGGCACTTTGCTGCCCGCATTGCGCCAGGACGCTGTATATTCCTTTGCCGAAGGTAGAAATATCTATGGAAATGAAGGATGTTTTCCTCATTGCCGAATGATTCGGAGTGTCTGTACCCCCTGATTATACATAACCGCCAACCAGTACAAGCCCGCCGGGCCATCTATAAAAAGGGTGTGCTCGCCGGCGCCGTGGACTTCGGTTCGCAGGAGTCGCCCGGTGGCATCGTACAGCGCAATCTGTCCGCTTACGGGCATTCTGAGTACAAACCGGCCATTGTTGGGGTTGGGATAAGCCTCTGCTTTTGGCAATGCCGATCTCTGCTCAGCGGCGCTCACCAACATGATTTCAATACACAGAGACGTGTCCCGGCATACGCCCCGGCTCAGTATTACGGCATATCTGCCGCTTTCGATGGCCTCAAAAGACTGGTTTACAGCATCCTGTATCGGTAGACCGGTATCGCAGTTGATCCACTGATACTCCACGTCCAGCTCTTGGGATGTAAGAATGTGATTGTTTTGAACGATGGAAATATCCAGCAGGGGCGGATCGGTAAAGATGGTGGCACCTGTGGCGGTACAGCCGTTCGCATCTGTAATGGTGACGTGGTAAATGCCCGCCGGCAGACCAGACAAAGAAGCGGTTTGAGGGCCGTGCAACCAATGGTACTCAAAAGGAGCCGCACCGCCCATGGGAGATACCGTCACAGCGGCCGTGCTGTCGCCATGGCAAACCGGCGTTCCCATTACCGTGAATGAACTCAATAGCTGGTACTGCGGAGTCAGGGTAACGGTATCAATGGAAATACAACCGTTGGCGTCTGTCAGCGTCACCGTGTATGGGCCGGTTGTCAGGCCAATGGCGACAGGTGTTGTCTGGCCGTTGCTCCACAGATAGTTGAATGGAGGGGCGCCTTGCGCTGCGGCGACTGTTGCCTGCCCGTTGCCGGAATCTGCACAGGAAGGGTGCTGTACATCGAACTGCAACGCAGGCGGCGATACGATTTCCAGATGCAAAGTAAAAAGGCTGTCGCATCCCTCGGCATTGGTCAGCATTTGAGTGTAAATACCGCTTTGGGTATAAGTTTGTCCGTTGAAGGTGTAACTGTTGCAGGCGGTGGCGGAAAATTGGGTGGTATCGGCCTGTCCTATCGCCAGCTCAATAACGAGAAGGCTGTCGCACCCCTCGGCATTGGTCAGCATTTGAGTATAAATACCGCTTTGGGTATAAGTTTGCCCGTTGAAGGTGTAACTGTTGCAGGCAGTGGCGGAAAGTTGGGTGGTATCGGCCTGTCCTATCGCCAGCTCAATAACGAGAAGGCTGTCGCACCCCTCGGCATTGGTCAGCATTTGAGTATAAATACCGCTTTGGGTATAAGTTTGCCCGTTGAAGGTGTAACTGTTGCAGGCAGTGGCGGAAAGTTGGGTGGTACTTGTCTGGCGTACTGTAATGCTGAATCCCTGCTGCACTGCACTGCGGCAACCGGCAGCCGTTTCGTAATATGTTTCAAACATCCAGACACCGTTTACCGATGTATTTTGATAGGAAGGCGTACTGCACATCAGCAGGTTGTCGGTTCCTGTCGAAAACTCGGCGTTGACGGCTCCGGGGTGAAATTCAAGCGGTTCCTGCCCCTCAAAACGGCTGCCCGGCGGGGCTTGCACCAGTACCCAGACCAACCGCCCCGGTGTGGCAGATTGGATGCTGCGCAGGGTGATGGAGGGTTCGCCCCGACAAAATTCAGTGGTGAGTTGGATGGCAGCAGGAGGCGGCAGCGTATGGGTGATGGCGGAATTGCTGTCGTCGCAGTCGCCGTTGTTCGATACAAAACCTCCCGGGCAGGTGTTGCACGCTAAGCGCGGCATGGCTGCATTGCCCAGGCCGTCTCCATCTGCATCTGCATAGCAAATCCGGTCGGAAGCGCCGGAGGTTCCAAACTCAAAAGCGCCTCTGTCTATGGTGCAATTTATCATTCGATGGTTGCCGTCGGCGTCGGTGATGAAGCCCGTCGGCGTCAGAGCGTTGTCGCCCTGATCAATGGCCGGAGAGCCGGACTGCAATTTCAGATTTCCGGCAGCAGTGGGTGCGAGCAAAAATGAGGGCAATGCAACAAACAGAGGATCAACACTCACATTGTCTGTGCCAGCATACCCTCCTTCGATGATGCAACTACGCGCCGTGCCACCGGTGAGCGCCGTGCCTTCATTGCCGAAAATGATGGAATTTTCTATGGTGAGATTGCCCTGCAAACGCGCCACAGCGCTCGCTCCGTTGTTGCCGGCAAAGGTACAGTTGTCCAATTCGGCAGAAGAGGTGTTGAGCACGGTAGTCGTTTGAGCAAAACCCGCCCCATTCTGGCCTTTGTTGCCCGAAAACACACAGTTGGCCAGCTTTGCAAAGGAGGTGTTGGACCCCCGGTAAAACATCCCCCCGCCGGCATTGCTGGTTGTTGAAGATTCATTCAAAATATTGGCCTCGTTGCCAAGGAAAAGGCAATTCACCACGGTGGCCGTAGTTCGCTCCATGCGCAGCCCCCCGCCATTGCGCAGCGAGGTATTGCCGATGAAGGCACAATTTTCCAAGATGGCGGTTCCACCTTCCAGATTTGCGCCGGCGCCCCGGTTGGAGCTGTTGTTTTCAAAACGACAATCGCGGGCTGTAAAATGACCGTTGGCATACAATCCGCCCCCGTACTGGCCAATGCTCTGATCTGAAAACTCCACGTTCGTCAGTTGGAGGCCCACTTCTGCAACCATACTCTGCTGAAAATAAATGCCCCCGCCGGAGCTGGCAGTATTGTTTCGGAATTTGCAATGTTCAATGCTCACAGAGGGGCCGGCCCAACTGTCGGTAGCTGTGTAAAACCCGCCGCCGGTAGTGGCATGGTTGTGCTCGATGATGCAATTTTGGATCACCGGAGCGGCGTATTGCAGCGGCTGATGCCGGAGCAAAATACCTCCGCCCGTGCCGTTGACGTCTGAGGCATTGGCATTGCCGCGTGTGATGGTAAACCCGTCAATGATGCAAAGCGGGCTAACCAGCGCAAGCCACAGCACATGGTAGGCATTGTCGGTAGCGATGCCCGTAGTGCCGAGGTCGCCGCTGAGTATGGTGGGATTGGCTGCCGGGTCTCTTTGAGAAAGCTCCTGTTCGGCGCCTGCAAAACCGCCATATAGCTGAATGTCTTTATTGATGAAAAAGGTTTTGGAGCGATCATTGGCAGGCGTGGCATTGCCGGTCGTATCCTTTTGCGGCAGATAGACGCCGGCAGCTACCCAAATCTGGGCGCCGGGTTGGGCCGCATCGAGGGCATCCTGAAGGTGAACGAATGCGTCCTGCCAGGATTCGCCGGTACCCGCGCCGGTAGCGCCGGGATGCACATGCAGCGGGCCACAGTATTGCGCGGCAGCGCAGAAAGAATAAAGGCCAAAAAACAGCGTATAGAGTGTTTTCATGATCGGGTTGGATTTTAGAGTATGATCAATTTATGTCTCATCGTATTTCCGGCAACGAACATCTCAACCAAGTACACGCCGGCCGGCAAGTCGGAAATATCCAGATCAATGCGGGTGTTCTCATTGGGAGGATATGATCTAATGCGTTGTCCGTCAGTGTTGTAAATGGCTAAGCTTCCTTTAAAAACAGCACCATTAGATAAAGAGATCGTCACCCGTTCTGTGGCCGGATTGGGAAAAATCTCCACAACGGGCGCCTCCGGAACATTGAGCGCAGAGGTAGGCTCCGAACAAGGCTCCGTGTCAGGGCACATCGTTTGCGGGGGGCAGTTGCCGGGATTGGCCGCGCTGATGACCTCACATTCCTGTGTCGGGGTTCCGCAAATGTTCTGGTTTTTGAGCCAATCAATGATCCGGTAAAGTATGTCAAGGTCGCTGCCGCCGCCGCCATGATCTCCATATTCGATGCCCAACAGCAGGTAGTCGTGGCACAATTCTTTTTTTCGCGCGGCAATGGCCCGCGAGCCGAACCCGAAGGGCAAGTCCGGGCAAATGAGATTGCCTTCGCCATAGGGTACCAACGGGTCGCAGGTGCCGTGAATAAACATCACAGGCGTATCCTCATCGGTATCTATCATATTGAGGCTTGCAATGGCCCCCGCCCAGGGCAGGTATGCCGCTACGGGAGGTTTGGGAGGCAAAGGTCCCAACTGAGACTCAAAAGGATAGGGCAGTTCGTCGGCATCCAACAAGCCTGAATTGAGCACATTGATGGCGCCGGCACTGTGTCCCAGCACAAAAATCTTGTTCCGGTCTATGTGGTAGTCGTCTGCATGGTCGTACAAAAATTGAATGGCACGACGGGTATCCTGAGTTGCACGGTACATGGCCGCAAAAACCGCTTCGGTATGGTCGCAAAATTGTGATAAACTATTGACCCCATCCGCTACGCCGAGCCGGTAGTTGATGGAGGCCGTCACATAGCCCGTTTCGGCGAAAGCCAATGCGTAGGAAGAAAAAACGTCTTTATGACCACCTATAAAACCACCGCCGTGAACGAACATCAGCAGGGGCCTTTTTTGAGTAGATTGCCCCGTGCTGTACAAATCCAAAGGCACATAAATATCCATGCTCAAATCTCGTACCTGCCCATTATAGAGAATTGCATTTGCCTGATAAACAACGTTTTCATGAATAATTGGAAGTACGCTGGGGTAATGTTGTTGGTAGGGCGATTGCAGCAGGTCGCTTCCGCAGATGTCGTTGTTCCACTGCGCCGGCGCTTGCAATGTAAAGCCTCCGGGAAGGGCCGCCAGCAACATGCCCCGTGTACTTACATCACTTCGCCACCCCACTGAAAGGTAGCTGCTTCCATCTTGGTTCAAAGGCAAAAAATCATATACCTGCCGTTCTTTGGCGCCTCGACCACCCCATATAATGCGTTCAGAGACAGGCGCTTCCAAATCGGCAGGATCGAATCGGATGAATTTGAGCGTGTCCTCAAAAAAAGCAAATTCGTTCAAAGCCGCCATCAATTGCCCGTTCGGCAAAGCATCAAAAGCCGTGATGCGCGAATTGCCATGATGGCCCACTAAGGTGGAATCCAGCACCTCGCCGCTGAGGGGAGATACCACAAAAATCTTGTTTTTCTGATCTCCGGGGTAGAAGGTGCCTGCTGCCGCAATCGCATAATTTCCGTCGGGCAACTCCGCTGCATCTATGGCATAAGCAGCATAGGCATAGTGCCCCGCCGGCACTCCGGTAGATGCGTTCAGCCGGATGAGCCTTGTGCCTGTGTTGGTGTTTCCTGTCCACTCGTTGGCAATCAGGCGGAGTTCGTTTCCCTGAAAAAATAGCTTAACCGGAGATTCTATAAAAGCCAGATGTTGAAACGATGCCCATAATTGATTCAGATTCAGATCATAAGCCCGAATGTGGTGGCTTCCGCCAAAAAAGCCATCGTTGAACGCCAGGTATAGGGTGTTGTTGCCCACCGCCAAGCGGGCATTTTCGAAATGTGCCTGTTGTTCATTCGGCTCCAGCAAGAGCGTGGCTGCTTCGTTGAGATGCTGATCGAACAGCATGAGGAATACGCCTTTTCGATCGGGGGCGCTCATGCACCCGGTGCAGGTTCCGGCTACTGCCAACAGCGTTGCACTGACTAAGGCTGCATCTGTAATCTCCGATTGGGTGGCGCCGGGCAGATTCAGTTGACGATGCGAAAGGGCCTGCCCCGCCCTGTTCACGCGAATGATGGTAGCCTCGTTGTTCATCAAGCCGCCGGCAAAATACTGTCCGGCCAAAAATGCAGGTTTGATGACCCTCATATTGCCGTTGCTGCCAATGTAGCCGTAAGCCTGTTCGTGGGTAGGGGCATTTTGTGCCGATGCGAAATGCGCGAGACAAATTGCGATCAGGAGCGTAAATGTTTTCTTTTTCATATCTGTTCGGTTTTGAGATGTGATGGAACTTCAGGCGTTCTGGATGTTGCAAAGTTACCCTCGGCAGCAGGGGGCAATCAACACCATATTCAGGGATTTGAAACATCGGGGCCTAAATACCCGAAAATGGTGAGCGGCATACCGTCTGCTTTGCTCACTACCGATTTCTCGCTACCTTTGCGCCTCCAAAATCAATTACAAAATGCCCGACAACAGATATTTGATTACCTCTGCCCTGCCGTATGCCAATGGGGCGCTGCACCTCGGCCACTTGGCCGGCGCTTATTTGCCCGCCGATATTTATGTGCGTTATCTGCGCCTCATGGGCAAAGACGTAGTCTGGGTTTGCGGTTCCGACGAACACGGCGCGGCCATCACCATCCGGGCCAAAAAAGAAGGCATCAGCCCGCAGGAAATCATAGACAAATACCACGCGCTCAACAAAGATACCTTTGCCCGCCTCGGCATTTCTTTCGATTACTACCACCGCACCAGCGAAGCCCTGCACCATGCCACGGCGCAGGATTTTTTCACCCGTTTGCACGAAAAAGGCGACGAGTTTGAAGTGCGCAGTTCGGAGCAATACTATGACGAAGACTTCAAGCAATTCCTCGCCGACCGCTACATCAAAGGCACCTGCCCCAAATGCGGCCACACCGAGGCGTATGGCGACCAATGCGAAAAGTGCGGCTCCGACCTTTCTCCCACAGAATTGATTGACCCGATTTCCACACTCAGCAACAAAACGCCGGTGCTGAGAGCCACTCAACACTGGTACTTCAAGCTCGACAAGCACGGCGAATGGCTCCGTCGCTGGATCGAAACCGGCGAACTCGACGGCCAACAACACCACGATGCCCGCGAGTGGAAAAAGCCCGTCATTGGTCAGTGCATGAGCTGGCTCAACGAGGGCCTGCAACCCCGCGCCATCACCCGCGACTTAGACTGGGGCATTCCCGTGCCGCTGCCCGAAGCCGCCGGAAAAGTGCTGTACGTCTGGTTCGACGCACCCATCGGGTACATTTCGAGCACCAAACAATGGGCGCTCGAAAACGGCAAAAACTGGGAAGACTACTGGCGCAATCCCGATACTAAGCTCATCCATTTCATCGGCAAAGACAACATCGTTTTTCACTGCATCATCTTCCCGGCCATGCTGTACGCTTACGGCGGTTACAATCTGCCGGTGAACGTGCCCGCCAATCAGTTTCTCAATTTTGAGGGCGAAAAGTTCAGCAAAAGCAGGGGCTGGGGCTTAGAGCAGCACGAGTATCTGGAGGAGTTTAAAGACTTCCCGAATGCAGAAGACGCCCTGCGTTGGTCGCTGACGCGCAACATGCCCGAAAACGGCGACAGCGATTTCAAATGGGATTTGTTTGTGGATTTCCACGACAAAGAACTGGCCGACAACCTCGGCAATTTTGTCAACCGCGTCATCGTGCTTTCGCACAAATACTTCAACGGGGCAGTGCCGCAACCCACCGGCGCCGATGCCGATAAACTGGCGGCAGCACAGCAATTGGCCAAAAACATAGCTGCCGAATTGGAGGCGTTCAGCTTCAAAAACGCCGCGCAGATGCTCATGGAACTGTCGTCTTTCGGCAATACCTATTTGCAGGATGTTTCGCCCTGGGCGCTTTGGAAACAAGACCCGCAGCACCCGGCCATTGCAGAGTGCCTCTACGTTTGTATCCAGATTTCGGAATTGTTGGCCCTGCTTTCGGAGCCGTTCCTGCCGTTTACATCGCCGCGCATCCGCCGTTTGCTGGGCCACGCGCCTGTATCCAACGGTGACTTGAATGCAGCGTTTGAAGCGATGGCACAGGGGCAGGCGCTTGCCACTCCTGGCCATGTATTGGGGCAACCCGAAGTATTGTTCCCCAAAATCATGGATCGCAACGACAAAAGCCGTTGGGAAATCGTAGAGCGCCAGAAGAACAAACTCAGCGCGCTGATGCTGCCCGAACAGACAACAACGCCGCCACAGCCCGAAGCTCAGAGCCAGGAGCCTGAAGCGGTGGGGCTTGCCCCCGACATCACCTACGACGATTTCGCCAAACTCGACCTGCGCACCGCCACCATCATCGCCGCAGAACCGGTGAAAGGCGCCGACAAACTGCTCCAACTCACCGTGGACCTCGGTTTTGAGCAGCGCACCGTCGTCAGCGGCATTGCCCTGCATTTCCGTCCGGAGGCAGTGGTAGGCCAACGGGTCGTATTGGTGGCCAATCTGGCGCCCCGAAAGCTGCGCGGCGTCATGAGTCAGGGCATGATTCTGATGGCCGAAGACGCCGCCGGAAAGCTCTCCTTTGTGAGTGCGCCGGAAGGAGCCGGCAATGGGATGATTGTGAAATAAGGCCGATGTTTTTCAGGCAGCTTGAGGGACGTTTGAAGGGAGGGTTGGTTGCGCGCCTCACCGCCCCACCATCAGCACCGCCTTCTGCCGGATGTCCTGCGAAGAAGCACCGATCAGAATGCTGAACGCGCCGGGTTCGATGACCGGGCGGAGCTGCTCGTCCAACATCCTCAGTTGTTCAGGGCCGATGGGGAAACGCACTTCCCGCGATTCGCCGGGCAGCAGGTGCAGGCGCTGAAAACCCTTGAGTTCCATCACCGGGCGCGCCACCGAGGCCAACTCATCGCGCAGGTACAATTGCACGACCTCGTCGCCCGCGCGCGTGCCGGTATTGGTAATACTGACAGACACAAAAGTGGAATCCCCCGGCGCTATGCGGTCCCGATCTATACGGATGCCATCGTACCGAAAGGCCGTATAACTGAGGCCGAAACCGAAGGGAAACAAGGGCTTTCCGCTGTGGTGGACGTAGTCGTCGCCGCGACCGGTGGGCTTGTGGTTATATACCAAAGGCAGTTGTCCTTCGAGCAGTGGGAAGGTAATGGGCAGCCGCCCGGCGGGATTGTAATCGCCCCACAGTGCTTCGGCCACCGCCTCTCCGCCCGCATCGCCAGGGTACCAAACGGCCAGAATGCCCGCCGCCCGGTCTATCCATCGGCTCATGGTCACGGCGCTGCCGCCCACGATGACCACCACCACCGGCGTACCGGTATCGGCTACCCGGCGGATGAGTTCCTCCTGACGGCCCGGCAGACTCAGGTCGGCGCGGTCGAGAAATTCGCCTTCCTCGATGCCGACCACCACCACGGCCAGATCGCTGCGGGCAGCCAATCGGGTTGCCTCGCGGATGCTTTTTTCGGTCGCATCGCTCAGTCTCAGGTCCCAAACCAAGCGAAACCAGGCATTGCCTGTGGGTTCGTAAAACTCGATGCGCAGGTCGTAAGCGCGGCCTTTGACGAAGTTGAATTCGGCGAGCCGGGTTTGCCTACTCTTTTTTATCCAATTGTCTATCAACAACTTGCCGTCGAGATACAGCCGGTAGCCGTCGTTGCCGTCAATGCCGATGCGGAAGCGGCCCGATTGCGGCGCGGTGATTTGGCCGGTCCATTGCACGGAGTAAAAACCATAGCTCAGCCGCTCCGGGTCGGGCGAAAAGAGCGTCCATTGAAACTGAATCTGAGGATCGCAGCGCAGGAAAACCGGCTCGCCCTCCAGCGTGACATTGTCGAAATACGCGCCCCGAAGTCCCTGCTGCTCCTGACCGTCCATGACGCAGGACAGCGCCTCCGCAGGCACTGTGAGGTAGGGTGTTTCCGTGCGGGCGCAACCTTTGGCGTAGCCTGTTTTCACCGCATCGCCCGCCCTTTTTCGGATGCCTTCCAAAATACTGACCGGGCGGTTGCCGGGACCGCTGTATCCGCCCAGCCGGGCTTCCGCTGCATCCGGCCCGATGACCGCGATGGAACGGACGCGAGGTGAAATGGGGAGTGCCTGCCCTTCATTTTTGAGCAAAACTAGGGATTCCAGCGCCGCTTTTTTGGCTAACGCCCGGTGTTCGGCAGTTCCGTTCAGGCGAGCGGCCTCTTCCGGTTCTGTGTATGGATTTTCAAACAAACCCAGCTCGAACTTCATGCGCAGGATGCGGCCCACCGCCTCGTTCAGCACTGTATCGGGAATCGTACCGTCGTAAAAAGGTGGTGAAAACAGCTTGCGATGCGCGATGTCGGTTTGGAAAATCACATCCAATCCGGCGATGACCGACTGCGCGCCGGCGTCGGGGTAGTCGCGGGCCGTGAAGTGCAGCACATTGGCGCCGCCCGTTGCACCCGCATCCGAAATGACGAAGCCGGGAAAGCCCCATTCCTCTTTGAGCAATCGGCGCAGCAGCCAGGCATTGGCGGTGCAGGGCCTGCCGTCGTAGGAATTGTAGGAGGTCATCACCGAGCGACTGCCGCCCCGCCGGAAACATGCCTCGAAGGGCGGGAGGTGTATTTCGCGCAGGGAGCGCTCGTTGGCATGTATGGGATAGCTGTCGCGACCGCCGTCGCCCACATTGGCCACAAAATGTTTGGGCGTTGTGATAATGCCTTGTTTTTCAAAGGCCGAGACAAACGCCACGCCCATTTCAGACACCAAAAACGGGTCTTCTCCGTAGGTCTCCTCGGTGCGGCCCCAGCGCATATCGGTTGCCACATTGACCACCGGCGAGAGTACCTGCCGGATGCCCCGCGTGCGGCACTCCGTCGCAATCGTGCCGGCTACTTCGTGCATCAGCGGCGTGTTCCAGGTCGCCGCCAGTCCGATGGCCTGCGGGAAGGCCGTAGCGCCCGAACGCACCAATCCGTGCAGCGCCTCATCGAAAGGAATGATGGGAATGCCGAGGCGACTTTTATTGATAAAAAATCGCTGCATTTCATTGATTTTCAGCGCTGTTTCCCGTGCCGAACTGCCGCCTTCATAGCGCAGCATCTGACCGGCGGCATGATCGCTTTGCCCCGCCGCGCTGACCTGAAACCCGAAAATGCCGGCCCGGTACAGCAGGCTGTCGGCGCCCGTTTCGCCGGGAATCATGAACATTTGCATGAATTTTTCTTCGGGTGTCATGCGCGCGAGGAGGTCTTGCACGCGGGCTTCCACCGGCAGGGCAGGGTTTTTGTATGGCTGGCTTTGGGCAATGCCGACGCTGAATGTACTCAGCAGGAGTAAGATGGCGATGGTTCTCATGCGGGCAAAGGTCGGACACGCCGTTTGAATCCCTGTAAAAATTGTCATCCTTTTGGCTCGTATTCACAAAATCGGTATATTTGGACTTCAAAATAAAAAACCGCCCAACATGAATCGCCTGAAATTCCAATTTGCCGGCGCCCCGCTCGGAGTGCCGACCCCCGCCTCGGCCACCACAGCCCGCGTCTTGCCGACGGTAGAAGTAGCAGAATACGAAGTGACGATGCGTCGCTCGGCAGAGGAGCCGCTTATTGAGATAGATGCGCTCGAAAACGATGTTTTTGAATTCGTCATGGACGACGACAGCCAGTGGTTTGTCCGGGCCGAGGACTTGGCCGACAATTTGCGTCGCAGCTATCAGGCGCGTGGCGTGGAAACCGATCCCAATGTGATCGTCATACCAGCGCAATTTGAAACGCAGCCGGGCACCCGCAGTTTGCTGACGGAGGCCGCCAAGCATAAGTTGATGCGTTTCTACACCAACTGGGCTGGAGAAGTGGCGGTGAAAATAATTGCCGAAAAAATGGAAAGCAAGCTCCGAACAGGACTGCACCAGCTTGGCAAAAATTTTGAACTGCTCGAACTGCCCGATTTTAAAACCGCGCCATCCGAACCGTACCTGCTGCTGCTGCACGGCACCGCCTCCGATGTGGTGGGCGCTTTCAAATCCTTCACCGAAAAGGACCGGACTACCTGGGAAAAAATATACGGCGCCTACGAAGGCCGGGTGCTGGCATTTGAACACAAAACCTTGTCGGAAAGCCCGCTCAAAAACACCAGAGACCTGCTGGAATCGCTGCCGGAAGGCATTACGCTCGATCTCGTGAGCCATTCGCGGGGCGGCCTGATCGGGGAGGTGCTGGCTCGTTTTTCTGAAGACGTAGAATTGTCGGAAACGCTCCGCAAAGCTTTTGAAAATAAAGAGAAGGCGCTGCTCGGCGAGCTGGCGAAAGTGCAGGAACTGATCAGAGACAAAAAGCCCAAAGTGCGCAAGTTTGTGCGCGTAGCCTGCCCCACCGGCGGCACCACGCTGATGAGCAAACGCCTCGACGTATGGCTCAATGTGATGCTCAATTCTCTAAGACTCATTCCCGGCTTCAGCGGCAATCCGGTGTACGAGTTTTTGTCGGATTTCATCAAAGCCGTTGTCCACGAGCGGTTTGAGGCCAAGTCGCTGCCTGGGTTGGCCGCCATGATGTCGGATTCCCCTTTGGTGAAACTGCTCAATCACAGCGAAAAGAAATTAGAATCCTCGCTCTACGTCATATCCGGCGATGCCCGCGCAGGCAAACTGTTCGGCAAGCTGTTGGTCTTGGTCGGCGATCTGTTTTTCAGGGAGGAACACGACCTGGTGGTGCCCGTGAGTTCCATGCGCATCGGTGTTCCGCGGCTTCAACCCGTGTGGGAGCATCTGAGCAAGGATGAGGTAGTCAACCACTGCAATTATTTCCTCAATCCGGGAACTCGTCAGGCCATTCTCACGGCACTCACGGCGCAACACCTGCTCGCAGATGACTTCCGCGAGCTCCGGGCCTCTGTGAGCCATCTCCGTAAAATCAAAGTGGCCCCGACGCATCAATCGGGCCGGCCCACCGTATTCCTCTTGCCCGGTATCATGGGCACACACCTGCGCCGCGACCAACTCCGTATATGGGTGAACTATGCGGAACTGGCCACCGGCGGCTTGATGGATTTGAAAATTGATGACGCCAAAATCCAACCCGACGGCCTCCACGATCCCACCTACGCCGACCTGGCCGAGTATCTGAGCCGCAAAAATTACAACGTGATTCCCTGGGGTTTCGATTGGAGGCAAGACCTTCTTCAAAGTGCAGCGCAATTGAAGGATGCGATTTCGGAATATTTGGACAAAGAAGACGGCCAACAGAGCAAAGCGCCCGTCTCTTTCATTGCCCACTCTATGGGCGGCCTGTTGCTGCGCACGACTTTTGCCAAATACCCCGAATTGTACCCTCGTTTGGCCGCACGGCCGCATTTCCGGGTCTTGTTGCTGGGCGTGCCTTTGGAAGGCTCCTGGGCCATTGCCCGCGTGCTGGCCGGACGAGATCGCCTCATTCAAAAAGTGGCCCTGCTCGATTTGATACATAGCAAAAGGGACTTGTTGTCTGTCATTTCCCAATATCCGGGCTTCCTGCAATTGCTGCCCCGCAACGACCTCAACATCCAGCAGTTTTTTAGTTATTGGAAACAGAATCCCGACGAGTATCCACTCTTGCCTGACAATGCGCAAAGCTACCTGGATGCGCTCCGGGAATTGCCGGAAGGCCCCTCCTGGAATGCGAGGGTGGTCAAATACATTGCCGGTCAGGACGACCAAACGCCCGACGATGTGCTCATAGAAGGCAGTCAATTGCGGGTTCGCGCCACGCCCGAAGGTGACGGCCGCGTACCCTGGGCCACCATTCCCAGAGAACTGGAAGATGCCACTTATTATGTGCCGGTTTCGCACGGCGAGATTCCAGACTATCAACCCGCATTTGAGGCTTTCGCCGAACTTTTGGACAAGGGCAGCACGGAGCTGCTCTCGCGCCGGAAACCGGTTTTCCGCTCCATCGCCGCTCAAAATTGGATGCCCGAAGAGGATGTGGTGGAGTACCCTTCCGAAACGGATATAGACGATGCCGTTGGCGGCAGAAAGGCCCTTTTGTCGGCTGCACCTGCGGCGGCCACCGTGCAAGTCAGCATTATGCATGGCGATCTGGCTCACTCCAGGTACCCGCTCATCGCCGGCCATTTCAAGGGCGACGCCATACTTTTTGCAGAAAAAGTGATGGATGGGTACTTAGACGACAAGCTGAGCATGCGTTACGAGCTGGGGCACTATGCGGAGGAGATAGGGCAAAACATCATTCTCATTCCCAAAGAAGGGCGCTTCAAGGGAGGCATTGTCATCGGTTTGGGTAATTTCGGCGAACTGACGGCCTCCAAACTTCAAACCAGCCTCCATTCTGCTTTGGTCAATTATCTGCTCAAACTGTCGGAAGAATCGCCCGGTGAAAAGGGAGCCGAGGTCGGAATTTCCACCCTGCTGATCGGTTCTGGCTTCGGCAGCCTGCTGATCGGAGATTGCGTCAAGGCGGTTTTCGATGCGGTATTGGAGGTCAATAAGCAGGCGAGGGCGCAAAGTTCAGACAAATTGCCCCTCATCCGGCATGTGGAAATCGTGGAATTGTACCGCTACAAAGTGGTGCAGTGCCTGCGCTTCATCCGCCACCTTTCGCGCGATGCCCGGTATAGCGCTTTTCAATTGGCCGGACAGCCGGTCAGGTCTGTTGCCGGCCGGAGAGACCGCATTCCCGACGAAATCAACTCGGAATGGTGGCATCGCCTCAAAATCAGTGTGGCAGACAGCGGCGCTCAGCACGACGCTGCCCGCTTCAACAGGCCACTCGTGTTTACTTCCATCACCGACCGTTCGAGGGCGGAAGAAAAGATATTGGATACCAATCGCGTCATTGTAGATGAATTGGTGCAGGAGGCAGCCCGTTTTGCAGTTGCCAATCCCGGCCTGTCAAAAGCGCTTTTTGAATTGTTGGTGCCCAATGAATTCAAAAACTATACCTCCGAATTGCGCAACATGGTGCTGATTGTGGATAAAGAAACTGCCCGCTACCCCTGGGAACTCATGAGCAGCGCCGAAAAGGGAAAGGACCAGCCCATTGCCGTTAAGGCGGGCCTGCTGCGCCAGTTGAGTACCTCCAATTTCCGTCCTCAGGTAGAAAGCGCAGGTGGCAACAAGGCACTCGTGTTAGGCGATCCGCTGCTGGAGGGCATGCACCCGCAATTGCCCGGCGCCCGGCAAGAGGCCCAAAATGTGGCCGACATCTTGGGCAAAAACGGCTACGACGTATCGGCACACATCGGCAGCAAGTCTATGCTCGCCGTGATTGACCTCCTTTCGCAGCCTTACCAAATCCTGCATTTTGCCGCGCATGGCATCAGCAACGACCCCAAAACCGGCCAGACCGGCATCGTTCTGGGGCCGAATACCATCCTCACGCCCTCTGTTTTTAAACAAATGCGCTATGTGCCTGACATGGTGTTTGTCAATTGCTGCTCGCTGGGGGAAATCGAACCCGAAAAGGAAAAGTACCTACAGGCCAAATACGAAGTGGCGGCGAGCGTGGGCTGCCAACTCATAGAAATGGGCGTGCGGGCCGTCATTGTGGCCGGTTGGGAAGTAGAGGACCTGGCCGCCCGGCATTTTTCAGAGCTTATTTATCAGCAATTGCTGAGCGGTGTCCAATTTGGACGAGCCGTTCAGAATGCGAGAACAACTGTTTTTAACGAACATCAGGGCAACAACACCTGGGGCGCCTACCAATGCTACGGCGATCCTTTTTATGTATTGAAGAAGATACGCAAAGACAATGCGCCATCCAAGCCGATCCTGGCCGATGCAGAGGAAGCCGTGACCGAATTGGACAATTTGCTCAACGGCATTGACACTGCGGGCATGAGAACTGCTGACAAAGAAGCCCTGCTCAAAAAAATCAGTGGTTGGGAGAACAACGTTGAAATGTTTTGCTCCGACAGTCGGGTGATGGAGAAGATCGCCGAGGCGTATGCCAAGGCCGGTGATTTGAAAACCGCCGTGGCCCGGTATGAGCAAGTATTTAGGTCAGAAACAGCTAAGTACAGCGTGCGCGCCATCGAGCAATGCTTCAATCTGCGCGTGCGCCTGCTGGCCGAACAGGCCGAGTTGGATGCCGATGGTTTGAACATAGAGGACACCATTGGCCAATTAAACGGCTACATTCAGGAAATGGAAGCTTTCAATCGAATTTATCCAAGTTCCGAACGGCTCAGCCTCGTTGGGTCTGCATACAAACGGGCATTCATGATCCATCCCCAAACGGAGTCTCTCAAAAAAGCGGAAAAAGCATATTACGAATCCTGGCAGTATGATCGGCGCCATCCGGACAGGCGGTCCAATATGTATTATCCTTTTTTCAACTGGGCCATGGCCTACGCCCTGCTCGAAGTAGCGGGTCAAAATCTGCCGCAACACAAGCCTGCCGAAGCCGATCTGAAACAGGCATTGGCCGAAGCCGAGGCTTTAGATGCCCAAAAGCCCGATTTTTGGAACAAAACCGCGCCTTCCATGGGCTATGCCTATCAGTTGATAAAAGCCAAGGATGCGGCCAAGAGAAAGCGCCTGATCGAGCAATTGGAAGACAACTTCCGCGAAGCCTGGAAAACAGAAGGAAACGAGTCGAATCGCAAATCGCATTTGGATCAGTTTCGCTTCATCATCTGCGCCCTGAGCCTGAAGAAAGATGAAAAGGCCGTTGCAGCAAAAATCGCCGCTTTTGAGGAGGTCATGGCTGGCATTGGGCGCATCCGTTGACGGGGCGGGATAAGCGCGGGCAGTGAGGCGATTGCGAAGCCTTTCAGGATTCGTAATCGTAGAGTGCTTGTGCAACGGGTAGGGCAGGGTGAAGTCGGGAGGTAACCGGAAGTTACCGCCTGACCTGGCGGCGTGAGGCGCTGACTTTCGGTTAGCGCCTCACTTGGTTGGCAGGGCATACCCCAAAAACAAAACGAGGGAACGACCTTTCGATCATTCCCCCCGTTTTGTTTGATGTTCGGCGCGAAAAAAAATTACATATTGGTCTTAAAAACGATTTCGGAAACGTTGCGACGGGAAGCGCCTGCATTGTTGGTGGTGCTGCTGACCGTAGTGCCTACTTTGTCGATATTGCCGTTGAAAGAGCAACTGCTGTCCACATCGGCATCGCAGGCGCCGGCGGAAGTGTCGCGGTTATTGTAAACGCTGCTGCCGCGGACGTAAGAGAGGTTCTTGGTGAACGCAGTGCGGGAGATTTTCGGCAGCGATTCGCCGCTTTGAGCGATGTTGAAGATGGCGCCGCCGTAGGAAGCCTCATTTTCTTCAAAAAGGCAGTTGATGATGGTAGGAGAGCTGATGCCGAAGCTGCCGTTGTTGTACAGCGCGCCGCCGTCGAGATCGGCGTGGTTGTTCACAAATTGGCAATTTTCGATGCGAGGATTGGCAACACCGTTGGCTGCGTAGTTGTAGAAAGCAGCACCGTCGCGGCCATAGTTATTGATGAAAAGGCAGTTCAGGACGGTGGGATTGGAGTATCCGTTGGAGCCGTCGTTGTACCAGCCTGCGCCGCTGCGTTGCAGAGCGCCTTTCTCACGCACCACGCCGTTGGCGGTGCCGGAGCTGATAACGAAGCCGTCAATCGTGGTAGCGGCGCTCACGTTTTTGGTCAGAACTACGGTATAGGAATTGTCTTCGAGAGAGTTGGGAGAACCGATTTCGCCGCTCAGCACGGTGAGGTTCTTCTGCCAGTCGCGCTGCGAAGGGCTGCTTTCGAAACCGGCAAAGCCGCCCAACAGCACCACGCCGTCAGGAATGACAAAAGAAGCGTCGCGGTTGCCCGTGGCTGTAGGAGCGTACTTGCCCTCGGCTACCCAAATCTGGACAGGGCCGCGCTGGCGGGCTGCATGAAGCGCCTGTTGCAAATCGCCGAAAGCGTTTTGCCAAGATGACCCGTCTCTGTTGGCGCCGGAGCGTACGAAGATTTGAGCTTGGGCAGTCAGTGCGCAAGCCAAGATGAGTACAAGTGTGATAAAATTTGTCTGTTTCACGTTATCTCGTTTTTGAAGTCGGTTCAAATCAATGCCGTTGTGAGATAAGCAGGGAAATGAATACCTACAATGGCTTTAAAAAAGCCAAACGAGATGCTGCAAACTTGGACAGAGCAATGTGCTCTTTTTCAAAAATATAGGAATGGCGCAAATATATGCCTTTTTATTATTTGAAAACAAGCGTTTGGAGAAGTTTTTTTAAAAAAAGAAAAAAAAGTGACGCTCAGACTGGTGTTTTCGTCAGAAAGCCTGTATTTTTGAGCTTTGCTTTCCGCAGGCCAGGCACAATCGCGTTTGGTTTCGCTTAGTCGGATAATTTTCGGGCTATCTTCCGGTCTTGTCTCATGGTAAACATCAACGATCTTTCACAGGACGTCGTGATTGTACGGCGCAGATAATTATTTGGGCGTTGCTATGGGATTTGCGGAAGCAAAAACACTACATTTGCTGAGTTTTCACAATCGTTCATAATTGTAAAAGCAAAAAAATATGAGAAAACAGTTACCTGCTCCTTTAAAAGTGAGGCTTGGTTTCTTGGCGTTCATCGTTCTGATGATGGCCGGAGGGCTTTCTGCACAAGACATTCACTATTCTCAATATTGGAATGCTCCGTTCAATACCAATCCGGCATTGACGGGCGTGTTCAGGGGCGATACCCGTTTTACGGCCAATTACCGAAGCCAGTGGAATACCGTACCGGTAGAGTATATGACCTTTACCGGCACCATAGACCACAAGTTTCCGGTGCGGGGAGAGCGCAACGGCTTTTTTGCCGGAGGGTTCAATTTCAACTACGATCAGGCAGGTTTGTCGCGGCTGCATTTGGCTACTTTCGGACTGAACGGTTCCTACACACACAAGCTGTCTCAGGGCGTATTTGCCACGGCGGGCGTCTCGGCATCGTTCAATCAGCGCGGGTTTAAAATACAAGACCTGACTTTCGACAACCAGTACAGCAACCCTCGCGGGCAATACGACCCCGGCCTTCCTACCGGCGAAAACTTCCCTAATTTCAATCGAATTTATGCCGATTTCGGCACCGGCCTGAACATCCGCATCCAGAATGTAGATGCTTACGGCTCGTTGGTGGATGAATTGGCCAAGCGTTCCCGTTTGGACATCGGTATGGGCTTGTTTCACTTCAACCGCCCGGATCAGAGCTTTATTAAGGATCAGAAAGTTCCGCTGGGCATGCGATTTAGCCCCTATGCTTTCGGTGTACTCATGCTGGGCCAAGACCTTGATTTGGTGGGCAATTTCAGCGCTCAGTTTCAGGGCACCTACAAAGAAATGGTGGGTATGGGCGGATTGCGGTACCATTTCAGCACCCGCCCCGGCAAACAGGCTGCTTTACAATTGGACCTGGGCTATCGTTTTCACGAAATCAGCGACGCACTGATTCCCGGTATCGAACTGACCTACGATCGCTGGATGGCCGGATTCACTTACGACATTAATATCTCTCCCTTTAATGTGGCGACCAATCGCCGCGGAGGCCCGGAGTTCTCGCTTCGTTACATCATCGCCAAAGTACCTGCACTGGGTGCATTCAAGGTGTGTCCGCTCATTTGAGTGATGTATCTGCTTTCGGCCCCGAGCCGGAATCTTGCCTCCTGCATTTCTAAAAACCGAATCAAAGAACCGACTTTATGACAAACAGAATACTTTTACTCTTGGGATGTTTGTTCGGAATGGCTGCCATGAGCTACGGGCAGTCCAAACAAGCCTGGGTAACCTCCGCAGACAGCGCCTACGCCCGGCGCGATTTTTACGCTGCCTTTAAATACTATGAAGCTGCGCTGAAATACGACGACTCCAGAACCGATCTCTGGTATCGCTATGCAGAGTCGGCGTTGGAATTCAATGCTTTTCCCTCTGCATTGCGCGCTTACGAGCGCGTACTCGGCAGTTCGGATAAAAGCAGTTACCCGCTGACGACGTTGCGCATGGCCGGCGCGTATCAGGCGATGGGCAAATACGACGAGGCCCAAACTTTTTATCAACGTTTTATTGATGAGCAACCCGGCGCATCGCCTGCTGATTTGGCGAAAGCCGACAAAGGCATCCGTGATGTGGCGACGGCCCGGCAGATACTGAGCAATCCCGGCAATCTGTCGGTGAAAAACCTGGGCGATACCATCAATTCGCCGTATTCCGACTTCGGCGCCGTGTATCACAACGATACCTTATACTACACCAGTTTTCGGTTTGTAGATCGCAAAGACATGCACAACCCGCCCCGACCTTTCAACAAGGTGATGACTTCTGTAAAAGGCGCTAAAGGGCAGCCCTTGGCCGAGTATTTCAACGAACCCGGCAAACATGTGGCGCACTCTGCCTTCAATCACGATTATTCCAGAGTATATTACACAATCTGTGAATACACCTCCGTGACGGATGTTCGTTGTGACTTGTACTACCGCAACCGCAGCGGGCAAAGCTGGGGGCTGGCGCAACGCTTGAGTATTAATGCGGCCGGCTATACCAACACAGAACCCTCGGTGGCCCGCAATGCCGAAACCGGTGAGGAAACCCTCTTTTTTGCTTCCAACCGCCCCGGCGGCCGCGGCCAATTGGACATCTGGATGGCAGCCCTGCAACCCGACGGCTCTTGCTCTACGCCGGTGAACCTGACCGCCATCAACACGCCGTTGGACGATGCTACGCCTTTCTTCCACGAAGCTACTCAGACGCTGTATTTCAGTTCCGACGGGCATTCCGGGCTGGGAGGATACGACGTATTCCGCTCCATGAAGCGCGGAGGAGGCTGGGCAGCGCCTGAAAACTTAGGACTACCGTTCAACAGCAGCTACAATGATGTGTATTTTGTGTTGAACGAAGACGGCACCCAAGCGCTGTTTTCTTCCAACCGGCCCGGCGCTGTTTTTCTTGATAAAACCAAAGAAGTGTGCTGCTATGATATTTGGGAAATCGAATTGGCCAAGCCCTTCAAATTGGATGTTTTGACTTTTTTCAAACCCGACATGTCGGCGCTTTCAGGCGCTAAAGTAGAAGTGTATGAACTCACGCCGCAGGGCGAAGAGCGCTTGGTGAGTTCGTTGGTAAACCCTTCCTCCAATGACTTTTCATTCCTGCTCACTCGCGGCAAAAAGTACATCATCAAAGGCACGAAGGAAGGTTTGCAGCCCGATTCCAAAATTATAGACCTCAACGATCCGGCTTATGCCAATCAGGAGGGCGCAGAGGTGAAATTGTACCTCGATAAGCCAGGTCCGCTCACATTGGAAGTAGTGACGCTGAAAGAAAACCTGCAGCCCCTGCGCGAGGCCACGGTTTCTTTGTTTGAAATTGCCCCCGACGGCACAGAACGCTTGGTGGACAGCAAGACGAACAATACCTCCAATGACTACAAATTTCTGGTAGAACGCGGTAAAAATTACGTCATTCGCGGCGAACGGGAACTGTACCTCCCGGCCTCCACAACGCTGGATTTGACCAAACCCGAAAATATTCCGCCGGGCAACACCATTCGCAAAGAACTGATCTTCCGCCAGAACCTCAACGTGGTGGATGTCAGTACTTTCCATGCCATTACCAGAGAAGACTTAGACAGCGTACGCCTCACGGTGTATCGCATCATGCCCGACGGCAGCCGCGTGTTGGTAGATGCCGCGATGAAGCCATCGGACAACAAGTATCAGTTCAATCTTGAGGAAGGCTATGAGTATGACATTGTAGGCGAACGGCCCGGTTTCGCTACGACGACGGAGCGCATTGATCTGAGAGGCAATCCCGGTCGGGTGAGCGCCCGGCTGTATCTTCCGCCTACCACTCAGCAGTTGGAAGTGACCACTTTCCGCAAGCCCGACGGCACGCCGCTTTCCGCAGTATTGGTAGAACTGTTTGAGGTCAAGCCTAATGGAGAGCGCGTGTTCATTGACAGCCGCACCAATCCGAGCAACAACGATGTGCGCTTCCCAATAGAATCCGGCAAGCAGTATTTGCTGAAGGCTACGCGCCCCGGCTACCTGCCCACGACCGAAACCGTGGACATGAGCAGCCCGGCCTTGCGTTCGCAGCGCGTAGTACAACAGAAGATGTTTTTGGAGCCGGCGCAGGTCAATCTGGAAGTGGCGTCCTTGCGTCGTGCAGACCGGGAGCCGGTGAACGGAACTACCGTGAAATTGTACGAAGTAAAACCCGATGGTACTGAGGTATTGGTGGACACACAAACCAAAAAAGACAACCACAATTTCACTTTCCCGCTCGCGCCCGGCAAGTTGTACATCATTCGCGGCGATCATCCGACGTACTATCCCACCTCGGAACGCGTGGACCTTCGCGACCCGGCTACAGCGGCTTCGGGTACGCTGAAGCGGGAGTTGCTGTTTGAGCAGCCCTTGCCGGTACTGACTTTCGACGCTCAAAACCGTCAGGCGCTTCCGGGAGTACGCATAGAGTTGCGCGCTTTGGACGGCACTACCTCGCGCAGGGTGGAGATGAAGGAAAATCCCAAGGGGAACGACTTCAGTTTCCCGGTACTTCCCGGTCGTCTTTATACCATCATTGCGGAAAAACCAGGCTATCAGCGCGCTGAAAAAACGATTACCATTCCTAATGATCCGAAAATCAAGTTGGAACCTGTTGAAATATTCCTGAAGCAGAAAAACTTCGATGAGTTTTTGCCTTTGGCATTGTATTTCGACAACGACCATCCCAACCCGCGTACCAGACAAAGCACTACCACGCTGGAATACGGACAGACTTTTGACCGCTATTACAGTCGCAAGAAGGAGTTCATCAGTGAATATACGAAAGGCGAGCAACTCAGCGAGAGCGACCGCTTCCTCATAGAAGAAAACTTTGAAAACTTCTTCGAGCGGGATGTCAATGGCGGCTATCGGGACTTGCTGGCGTTTTCGGCCAAATTACTGGACTACCTCCGCGAAGGCAATTCCGTTTCCATAGAATTGCGCGGGTACGCCAGCCCAAGAGCTACCAATGATTACAACCTGATACTGAGCCGTCGCAGGACCAGTTCGGTGCGCAATCATTTTTACCGCTACGAGAACGGCGCGCTGCTGCCGTTTATCAACAACGGCAGCCTGAAAATCGGCACTGTCGGGTTTGGCGAGGATACGCCCGATGCCATCAAAGCCAGCGACCGCTACGACGACCTGAAAGGCTCGGTGTTCAGTACGCAGGCATCTCTGGCCCGTCGGGTGGAAATTTTGGATGTTAAAGTAGGAGGAAACTAAAAATTAATACAATGATCGGTAATTCCATGATCGTTCAAAACACAAATGCCGTGAAACGCTTCCATTCCTTTCTGTTGCGTGCGGGGTTCACCCTGCTGTTGGCTATAGCCATTCTGCCGGGGCTGCACGCCACGCACATCGTAGGCGGCCAGATTGGCTATCGCTGGATTTCGGGTACTACTTATGAGGTCATTCTCGATGTATATCGGGATTGCAGCAACCCCGCCAACGAGCCTTTCGACAACACAGCGTTTGTGGGGGTCTATAATCTGGCCGGCAATTGGATCACCAATATTTCCATGCCCTTTCTGGGTGCGGATACGTTAGATGCCATTCTGTTTGACGACTGCCTTTTTGTGCCGGCCAATGTTTGTGTGGCCCGCACCCAGTACAAAGGCACGATTACGCTGGCTGCCAATCCATTGGGAGGAGGGTATCGCTTTTCTTATACGCGTTGTTGTCGCAACGAAACACTTACGAACATCGTAAATCCGTTGGAAACAGGCGCCGTTTATGATATTGTACTTACCACCAATGCCATGCAGCGCCAAAACAGCAGCCCCCGGTTCCGCTCCTGGCCGCCGATATTTGTGTGTGTCAATAACCCGATATTTTACGACCATTCGGCAGTGGATACTTTTCAGTCAGCTAATTTACAGGACTCCATTGTGTATCGTTTGTGCGAGCCGCTTTCAGGCGGCACGCTGAGTCAGCCCCGGCCCATTCCGCCTCAAAACCCACCGCCTTTCGATACGGTGGACTGGCGAATGCCTACTTACAGCCTGTTCAATATGCTGGGCAACAACGGCGATACTACGCTGGTACTTACCGGATGTACCTCATCCGATACCATTGTATCTGATTCTCTGAGCATTGACCCCATAACAGGCTTGCTCACAGGTACGCCTACTATACAGGGGCAATTTGTGGTGGGGGTTTGTGCAGAAGAATACGATCGGGCTACGGGGATATTGCTTTCTACTACCCGACGAGACTTCCAATACAACGTGGGGCCGTGTAATGAAGTGGCTGCCAATTTTGACGCGCCCTCGGTACAATGCGACAATCAGACTGTGCAATTTACCAGTACCAGTACCAACGCAGATGAGTTTATCTGGTATTTTGACTTCCCCTCGCCCACGCCAAGTTCTACGCTTCAGAATCCATCGTTTACCTTCCCGGATACAGGCACCTACACGGTCGCTTTGGTGGTGGAGCCTTTGAGCGTGTGCGTTGATACATTTTGTACCACGATACGCCTGACCAACAGCACTTTACGGGCATCTTTCCGCGCTGATGTGTTTGATTGCGACAACTTCGCCCTTTTGCAGGCGCAGGATCAATCGGCGGACAGCTCGGTTGCGATTGTGTCGCGGCTTTGGACGGTGACTTATAACGGTACTACGCTTACTTCCATAGAGGCGAACCCCGTATTCAACCTGCCGCTCAATGTGACGGGAACAATTCGGCTGGCAGTGACCAATGCCAATAATTGTACCGAATTTTTTGAATCCACTTTCACTACGGGTTTGGACAATCCGGGTAGTTTCATTGAAACCTCTCTGACGGCCTGCGATGGAGATACCCTGGCGTTGAACCCCAATACCGATCTCAATATCAGCTTTTCGTACCTGTGGTCGCCGGCTGCCGGCCTGTTGGACCCGGCTACATCCGTCAATCCTCGTATAGTTGCCAATGGCCCGGCTGTTTATACAGTGACGATCACCGCGCCGGGCAATGTGTGCCAGATAGTAAAAACAGTAACCGTGAACAGCAATCCGCTGCCTGATCTGGACTTCGAGGCGATGGCAGACTGCGACGGGCTGACCATCAATTTTAACAACACAAGCACCGGGGCTACATCTTTTGAATGGAATTTCGGCGACCCGAACAATCCTGCTGCGGGGTCCAGCCTGCCCAATCCATCTTACACTTACTCCGATGTGGGCACATATTTGGTCACTTTGGTAGTACCTGCATCTGAATTGTGCCGCGATTCCATTGCTCGCGAGGTGGTCGTTCTCAGCAAGAGTCTCAGCGCTGAATTTGATGTAGAATACGAATCCTGCTCGCCCGACAGCGTGGTGGTGCGTTTTGTGGATCGCTCCATCAGCACAGTGAGCAGCATCAGTTCCTGGTCTTGGGATTTCGGCAACGGCCAGACCTCTGCCGAGCAAAATCCGACGCTGACTTTCTTTACGGATACCGATCTGAACGTCACGCTGACCATCACAGCCGCAGATAATTGCAGCAACACCATGAGCAAAGATGTGGCTATTAGATTGGTGGACCCACAGGACTTCGACGGTGCACTGCCCGCTCAGTTGGTGCGTTGTTTGGGCAGTACCACACAACTACCGGCGCCTTTGAGCACCGACTATATTTATCGCTGGTCTCCGGCGGAAGGCATTGACGATCCTACGTCCAATAACCCTGTGTTCAGCCCTGCGCAAACAACTACCTACACGCTTACGGTGGGTAGTGTGGGCGCTGATACTTGTTTTTACGACATCGCCTCTTTGTTGGTCATTGTGCCGCCTGCCATAGATTTGATGGCCGACGGCGGCGGACAGACCTGCGATGCCGAGGTTACATTGGTGGCTACTGCCGAAGTGCCGGTGATATTTGAATGGACAAATGCCGGAGGTACAGTTTTGTCGAACGATAACGAACTGACGGTGCCTGTTTCCGGGCCGGCCACTTATACGGTGCGCGCTACGGATGCGTTTGGCTGTAGCCAGACACAAGATGTGCAGGTAACCGGAGGCCCTGTAAATGTGAGCGTTCCACCTGTGGCCGCTGTGTGTTTGGGCGAGGAATTGGAACTAATCGTTGCCAACAACGACCCCAACGACATACTCACCTTTGCCTGGTCGCCGACAAGTGCTTTTGTGCCCGGCACCGAAAATAACCAGACACCGGATTACATAGAAACCATAGGCGAGCGCACCGTGACGGTAGATATTACCAACCAATACGGCTGCACGCTCACGGCTTCCATCCCGACCGCAGTAGTGGATACGGCCATTCAGCTCGGTTTCACTTGGCAATTGCAGTGCAACGGCGCTACGGTGGACTTTACCAACACCAGCACCAATGCGTTCGCTTATGTGTGGGATTTCGGTGATGGAACAGGAAGTACGGATGTGAACCCGCAGCATACCTACACCGCCGCGGGTACTTATACCGTTACACTCCGCATTGCTTACGACGTGAGTTGTGTGAGCGAGTTTTCCTCTCAGGTGACGGTCATTGAGCCGCAAATTGTAGCAGCTTTCGATTATGACATTGCTGCCTGCAACAACGGCAGCGCAGAGGTAGCCTTCTTTGACGTTTCACTGAACAACTTCAACAATACCACCGCCTGGAACTGGGTGTTCAGCAATGGGCTGACCTCGAACCAGCAAAATCCGGTCATCACGGTGAATCAAAGCGGCGATCTGATCGTAACGCTCACCATTACCACTGCGAACGACTGCTCGGCTACCATTACGGGCGCCGTCAATATCCGTTTGGTGGAGGTCAGCCTGGCAGATTCTATCCGGCTCTGTTTGGGCGATTCGGTGCAACTGAATCCAACGGGCAATCCGGCTTATGTTTACCAGTGGTCGCCGGCTACCGGCCTGAACGATCCCACGGCTGCCAATCCTCTGGCGTTCCCGACTCAAACGACGATTTATACCGTTCAGATTCAGGCTTTTGGAGCCGATACCTGCTCTTTTGTGCATCAACTGACGGTGTGGGTGCCCGATGCCATCGGCTTGGACCTGCCCGACAATGCCGTGACTTGTGGCGGCCCGGTGACTTTGGGCGCCAATACGATAGCTCCGGCGACGGTAGTTTGGACCAATAGCCAGGGTACAGTGCTGGGCGGCCCAACAATTACGGTGGACCCGTTCAGGTCGGAAACCTACACTGCTACGGCTACTGATGCTTTCGGTTGTACCGAATCGGGCAGCGTGACGGTCACCGATCACGGCGTGGATGTGCAAGTGACGCCTTCCGGCAATATCACTGCCTGCGAGGATGTGGCCTTCCAGATTACTTCCGTCAATCTCGACGATCAGGATATTTTGATTTACGACTGGAGTCCTGATTCGCTCATTATCAGCGGCGACGGCACGCCCACGCCCACCGTGATGATCGGGGCCGCCGGAGCGATGATCAGAGGGTTTATTACCAATCAGTTTGGCTGTGTAGATACGGTGGAAGTGAATGTGACCATTGTACCGTTCACCGTAGCTATTGCCGATACAGTGCGCATCTGTGCAGGCGAACCTGCCGGCTTGGGGCCTGACGCCAACCCGGCCTATACTTATGTATGGTCGCCGGCAACGGATTTAAGCAATCCCAATATAGCCAACCCGATTTACACCGGCACTACCGGCGGCGTTTATACCGTGACGGTAACCGATACTTCTACAGGATTTTTGTGTGAAACAGTGCGGACGGTGCGAGTCATCGTAACGCCACCTATCGGGCTGAGTGCAACGGGCGATACGACGGTCTGCCGATTGGGTAATGTGACTTTGAACGCAAGTGCATCGGTACCTGCGACCTTCATCTGGTCGGAAGTGGGCGGCGCACAGTTTGCTACGGGCAGCCCCGCGACGTACAACATTACACAAGCGGGCACTTACCAACTGCAAGTGATTGCCGCCGATCAGTTTATGTGTCAGGATACGGCCATTGTGAATGTATTGGCTGCCGATTTCCAACCCGGCCCGCTGAGTTCGCCACAAACGATCTGTGTCAATACGCCCACACCGCTCAATCCGGGCGGCAATCCTGCTTACAATTACACTTGGTCGCCGACGACCGGCCTCAACCTGAGCGATCCGTCCAATCCGATTGCCGTACTCAATGCTCCTGCAACGTACAGCGTAACGGTGACCGACCCGGCCAGCGGCTGCAATGTGGCCACGGTGGTGCAGGTGAATGTATTTGCTCCGATTAACCTGAGGGCCAATAATGATACAACTTTGTGCGTGCCGGGCGATTTCACGTTGACGACTCAAAGCGATGTGGTTTCGATCATTCGCTGGTATGAAACGGGCAGCACAACGCCTATTTTCACGGGCAGTTCGTTTCCACTCAGTTTTCTCACACCGGGTACATATTCTTACACGGCTATTGCAGAAGACGCCAATGGTTGTCGGGATACCGCTTCGGTGACGATTAATTTAGCCAATTTCCAACCCGGTCCGCTGACTTCTCCGCAAACGATCTGCGCCAACACGGCCACGCTGCTCAATCCGGGCGGCAATCCGGCTTACAATTACACATGGTCGCCCACTACCGGCCTTGATCTGAGCAATCCCTCCAACCCGATTGCGGTGTTGAATGCCTCGACTACCTACAATGTGACGGTGACCGATCCGGCGAGCGGCTGTAGCGTTCAGCAGCAGATGGTGGTGAATGTCTTCCCGCTCATCAATCTGGAAGCCCGCCCCGACACGGTATTGTGCGAAATTGCGCCCGTGACGCTGACGGCTACGGCTTCCGTGAATGTGAGTTACAGTTGGTTCCTCAATGCCTTCAACAACCCTGTGGGTTCGGGTGCGAGCATCACGGTGACGCCGGCCAAAGGCAGCAACAACTACATTGTGGTGGCACAGGATACCAATGGGTGTGCCGATACTACATCGGTCAATGTTACAGTGGTGGAGATCAATACAGGATTGCCGGATTCTATCCGGGTGTGTATAGACGTGCCCACGCCGATCAATCCGGAGGGTAATCCGTCTTATACCTATACTTGGTCGCCGACTACCGGCCTCAATCTGAGCAATCCGCACAACCCGATTGTGACGACCAACGTGGACCGCATCTACAACGTCACGGTCACCGACCCGCAGTTGGGATGCAGTGTAGAGAGGCAGATAGCCGTTCGGGTACATCCGGCAATAGGGTTACAAACAGCCGCCCAGGTGCCTGTTTGCGAACCCGGCGCACAAGCTGTATTGACGGCCTCCAGCACAGTGGCCGCCAATTATGAGTGGGCCTCCAATCCGTTGTTTGTGCCGGTATTGGGTACAGGCGCTACTTTTACCACAACGCCGATAGCCGGAGCGAGTATCTATTTCGTGCGCGCCACCGATAGCAACGGGTGTGGCGAAGTGCGCGAAGTAACGGTCAATAACTTCCCGATTTCGGCCACCATAACGCCGCCGGTGATCTTGTGTGTACCTGCTACGACGACCGCTTTGGGTGTTGTCAACCTGGCGCCGGCACAAACGCTGACTTACTCCTGGTCGCCGGCCAATGCCGTGACGCCCCCCACCGGTAGCCCGGTTGTGACGGTGAATGCAGCGCTGGCCCAAAACTTTAGTGTGATATTAGCCAACCAGTATGGCTGTTTGGATACACTGAGTACTACGGTGACCATCCTCGACCTGCCGGGTACAGTGAGCCTGAACATCAACCCGACGGAGGTGCTGCTGGGCGAGTCTTCGCAGTTGGAGGTGCTGGGTTGTACGGGCTGTTCCTATCAGTGGTCGCCGGCAGCTACGTTGAGCGACGACGATATTCGCAACCCGGTAGCCACGCCTACTGAGACAACGGAATACACTGTAGTGGTGAGCAGCAATGGCTGCAGCACTACGCTGCGCGGCACGGTGACGGTGACTTACCTGTGCGAAGAACCGTACATCTTCTTCCCCTCGGCCTTCACGCCGAACGGCGACGGAGAGAACGACGAATTGCGTTTGCGCGCCCGCCCGCCGCTTGTTTTAGAAGTGAACTGGGTGATTTACAATCGCTGGGGGCAAAAGATGTTCGAAGCCCAGAACCTGAACGATTCCTGGGACGGCACCTACAAAGGCCAGCAATTGCCGCCCGATGTTTATGGTTTCTACCTGACGGTGAGCTGTCCCGGCGGCGAGACGTTTACCAAAAAAGGCAACGTGACGCTGTTGAGGTGATAAGAAAATGTGCTGATTTATAATGTGCTAATGTGCTGATTGCCAATTGCGAGCAGCCATAATAACAACAATTGATTTAGCTCTGGCACTTATTGTTGAGAAATGAATTGAAGGAACGGCGTCCTGATGAAAGATCGGGGCGCCGTTTTTTTTGTAGCATGGGGCCGGAATTCAATGCCCCAACTCAAAGGTATTGGTGAACCATTCCAGAAAAGGCTCGATCAGAGGGGTGTTTATGTTGAAATATCCGGCATCAATTGCTTGTCCAAATGGTTTGCCCGGTTCTTTTTGCCACGCAAGCCATGTGTGGAGGAGCGCTTTTTGCATCCGGGAAGATGGAATTATATTGAATGGCGTGGTATTCAGGTGGTTTAGCGTGGCATCAGCATGGCGCCAAAGCTCATTATTATGAGGAATCATAGATGAAAGAAAATGCTCCAGATATCCCTGATTTGTGTTGTCGGGCATGATCCAAATGCCGATGGTAGGCATAGAGGCTTCTGAGATGACCTTGGCTCCTGTTTGTGCGTCGGCAGCAGATAATGTATGGGAGGCAAAAAAAGCGGACAGGATGTTTCTGATTTTTTGCCATGTAAGCAGGGGGCCGGCATCATTGGCATCAACGATCAATCCGATGTGACTGAGTTCAGGTTCCGAGAGTGAAATTCTGAGTTTTTCGAGGGCACTATTGATACCTCCTGCTGCTATCACGAATTCATTTTTGAACTTGCTTTGCCCCTCATATCCTACGGGTGGCTTTAAGCCTGATTTTCGGCATAGCACAGCCAATGCAATGGCGTCGTTTCCTTCTACAATCAATCTTTGGGCCATGATTAACGAGGTTCGAGATTGGATTCAAGGCTAAGTTCGAGGTCGTCCAGAGAATATTTTACGGTTTCTACTGACTTGTTCTTTCGGCTTTTCTGTAATCGGATAAAAGTGCCTGATGTGGTATTCTCTGTATTTTCTAAAGCATAGGTGAAGGCTTTGACGGCATCATGGCTATGTGTAGTAGCAAAAACCTGCACATTGTGTTTTTGAGCGTAGTCAAATATTTTTTTCCAAAACATCTCCATGGTGGTATGATGTAGCCCGGCTTCTACTTCATCAATAAGAAGTATTTTGCCTTTTGCACTGACCAGCGCCACCGCCAGCAGCATCATGCGAAGAACGCCTTCTCCAAAGTTTTGTAACGGCAATGGTTTGGCTTCGTGGCTAACCCGTACCAAAGTACGCGTCTGATTGATGTCAATTCGTACAATTTCAGGGAGGATGGTTTCCCGTATGATTTCCAGTACTTCATCTTCTTCCGGTGTCAGTACAATTTTATTCCAAAGTTGAAAAAGAGGAAACTGGCTGTCGGCGCCGAGAGACAAGAAAACTGCCCCGTCCCTGGGAAAGTCGGCAGGCAGGGACGCATCCAAGTTAGGGGTAATCCTTTTTCCGTTCCATAAAGACTCACAATAGGGTTTCCAGTTTTCGGAGGTATGCCGAACGATGGAGAACTCATTGATTGATAATGAAAAATCAGTCTCCGAGAGATGACTTGACAAGTTGTCTCGATGAAAAAGAGCCTCGTAAGACTCGCCCCACCCCGGAACCCATTCGCCCCTTTGGAGTAAAATATGGTTGATAACGGTAGTATCTCCCTGTGATGCCCATATTCTTATAGCTTCCAGCAATACGGTCTTGCCTGAATTGTTTTTTCCTGTAAACAAATTGACCTGACGAAGACCGTCAAGGAAGAAGTCCTCGAATAAGCGAAAGTGTTTTATAGAGAGATGCTCAAGCATAGAGTGCAAAAATAGAAAAACTCATTAAGAGATAAGTAATATAAGCTCAAAATCAATGCGATAACTCACCTATACCTCCACAGTGGAAACACCTCCCCGGCGCTGAAAAGGCTGCGCTCCTGCGGCAATTCCAGAAACGCATCCGCATCCACCAGATTGGCCAAGTCGCCGGAGCCTTTGCCTGCCAATGGCCGGGCGATCAGTTGCCCCGTTTCCGAGCAGGTCACACGCACCTGAAGGTAATACGTCAGATGGGGTTTGAACTCGAAGTCTTCGGCCAGTGCGGCGCGTTCCTGCGGGGCAGCGGGCAGTCCCAGCGATTGCCGGAGCCAGGGCAGCACATAGCGCATCATGCCGGCAACGACCGAAACCGGATTGCCCGGAAGGGCGAAAACCGCGCGGCCATTGGGCGAAAGCCCGAACCAAAAGGGCTTGCCGGGGCGTTGCGCCACTTTGTGAAACAACTGCTGCACTCCCAGTTCGGCCAATGCGCGGGGCACATAGTCGAACTTACCCTCCGACACCCCGCCGCTGAGGATGAGCGCGTCAAACTGTTGTAATGCGGATGCCAGCGCCGCAGTGGTGGCCTCCAGATCGTCGGGCAGGTGAATGCGTTGTGTCTCTATGCCCCAGGGCGCCAGCAAAGACTGGATGCTGTACGCATTGGATACCCTGATTTGATGGGGTAGGGGAGTGGTCTCCACATCAACCAATTCGTCGCCGGTGTAAAGAATGGCGATCTTCGGCAAGCGGGCTGCCAACAGCGAGGCTTTGCCCACCGTAGCCGCTACGCCGATTTCTGCCGGACTGATACGGCGGCCTGCCGGTACAATGACATCGCCGGCACGGCGGTCGTGGCCCTGCCGGTGTATGTTTTGCCCTGCCTTCACATCCTCGGTGAGAATATGCGCCACACTGTCTTTGATTTCTACATCTTCATAACGAATGACAGTATTGGCGCCAGTGGGCAGCATGGCGCCGGTCATCACTTCCAATGCCGAATTGGGGTCGGCGAGATGAATCGGCGGCGCGCCGGCGGCCTGTATGCCTCGAATGGGAAATTGCCGTTGGCCTTGAGCAAAAGCCTGAAAATCAATAGCAATGCCGTCCATCGTGACGCGGTCGAAGGGCGGGAAATCGCGGTCGGCACAGAGTGGTTCGCGGAGAATGCGGCCCAATGCGCGGTCGAGCGGTATGTGTTCGTCGCCGAACGAAGCGGCATGTTGGAGGACGATCTGGAAGGCTTCGGAAGCGGAGATCATAATTAAATGGAGATGTTTTCACCTGCATGAATACGGCCATGCTCGTTGCGAACAAGGGTGCAGGCGGCGGTGCGGGGATCGTGTTCAAAAATAAGGCGGTACCCACGATCTGCGGCTTCGGCCAACAGCTTTTCCTTTTCGAGCAGGGTGGCCAGCGGGCGCACATCGTAACTCATGATGTAAGGCAAACCGATGTGACCGGCAGAGGGGATGAGATCGGCGCAGTACATCCAGGTGGCCTCGGCGGTTTCGATGATGGGCAGCATCATGGCCTCGGTATGACCATACACAAAGCGGATGCGGAAGCCGGGAAACCATTCTATGTCGTGGTCTTTCACAGGAATGAAGCGGAGTTGGTCGGCGGCCTCCAGCGGGAGGAAGTTGTCGTGAATGAAGGAGGCTTTCTCGCGGTCGTTGGGGTGGCAGGCCCACTCGTAGTGCAGGCGGTTGGTCCAATAGACGGCATTGGGGAAAGCCGGCACAGCCTGCCCGTCTTCGTTCCATTTGACAGCGCCGCCCGCATGATCGAAATGGAGGTGCGTGAGAAAAACATCGCTGATGTCTTCGGGTTGGAGGCCATGTTTTTGAAGCGACCCCATGAGGGAGTCTTCGCCGTGAGGTTCAAAAAAATCGAGAAATTTATCGCCTTTTTTGGTGCCCATTCCGGTGTCTATGAGGATATTTCGGCCCTCGTGTTGTACCAAGAGGCAACGCATGGCCCAGGTGCAGAGGTTGTTCTCATCGGGCGGATTGAGCTTTTGCCACAAGCGTTTGGGGATAATGCCGAACATGGCGCCACCGTCCAATTTGAAAAAGCCGGTTTGCAATGTGCTGATTTTCATAAGATAAGTATTTTGGCGCTTCTGCGTCTGTGAATCGTGGCTGTAAAGATGATTTTTTTTTTCAAACGCCCAAATGACAGAACATGCCGACAAGCGAAACCATACAACTTTTATGCCTGCTGCTGTTCGGTATCGCCACGGCTGTACAAGTTTTCTTTTGGGCGCTGGTGTTTCGTCTCCTGGCGCGTTTTCGGCAGCCCCCTGCCGCTGGGAACCCTTCGGAGGAGGAATTCGTCTCCGTCATCATCTGCGCCCGCAACGAGGAGGAGCATCTCAAAAAAAATCTCAGCCATTTTCTAAATCAATCCTACCGTTCCTTTGAGGTCATCGTCGTAAATGACGGTTCTACCGACCGTACCCGAAACGTAGTGTTGGACAGTATGCAGAAATGGCGGAACTTGCGCCTCGTTGAAACGCAACATGACACACCGCCCGGAAAAAAAGCAGCGCTGACGCTTGGCATTCGCGCTGCCCGAGGCAACTATCTTCTACTGAGCGATGCCGACTGCCGACCCGCTTCTACGGAATGGATCAGCAGCATGACGGCACACACCAACACTATATTGGAAATAGGTCTGGGCTTTGGTCCCTACGACCGGAAAAGAGGACTTCTCAACCGCTTTATCCGGTACGAAACAGCCTACACTGCGGTGCAGTATTTCTCGCTGGCATTGCAGGGGCTGCCGTATATGGGCGTAGGCCGCAACCTGCTGTACAAGCGCAGTTTGTTCGTGCAGGCCGGCGGTTTTGAAAGCCATGCTCACATCGCTTCGGGCGATGACGACCTGTTTGTAAATGCCGTTGCTACGAAGCAAAACACGGCAGTAGTGTTGGATGAAAAAACTTTTGTGTTTTCGGAGCCGAAGAGCACTTTGAGAGGCTATTTTAAACAAAAACAACGGCACGTGAGCACAGGGAGGAGCTACAAGCTGCTCCATCAGGTACTATTGGGAGCTTTGTCGGCAAGCCATTTGTTGCATTACGCGGCAGCGGCGGCTTGTTGGGGAGTAGGCGCGGCGCCGGTTTGGGTGCTGTGCGGCGTGTTGCTGCGTTGGGCGGTGGTTTTCCTTCGTTGGGGGGCCATGTTGCGCCGATTGCAACAGCGCGATCTGCTGGGCTGGGTCATCCCGTTCGACCTGCTGTATTTATTGTATTATCTGACTTTAACGCCGGCGCTTTTGGTCGGCAACCGAAACCGATGGAATTAGCAACTTCTACACGTCTGTCTCACAAGGCTGCTGAAGATTACGAACTGGTTCGCTCTGCTGTGTGCGGCGATCAGCGGGCTTATTCCGATTTGCTGAAGCGTTATTACCCCGGCGTACATCAGTTGATGTTCAAAATGGTGAACAACCGCCATGATGCTGAAGACCTCACTCTGGAGGCGTTCGGCAAGGCGTTCCACAATTTGTCCAACTACACCCCCCACTACGCATTCCGTACCTGGCTTTCTCGCATCGCTGTGAACAACTGCATTGATTACAAAAGAAAAAAACGCGCGAGACTGCTGTCATTAGATGAGCCGGCCCTTTCGGAGTCCGGTGCCGACCTGCGCAACGCCATTCCCTGCGCCAATCCTGACCCTGAAGAAGCCTTCATTCGCCAACAGCGTTCGGAGTTGCTCCACCGTTTGTCGGAGCGCCTGCCGCAACGCCACCGGCAGATGATCGAAATGCGCTTTTTTCAGGAAAAGAGTTACGACGAAATGGCCGTCGAGCTCAACATCCCGCTCGGAACCGTTAAAGCTCAATTGTTCCGTGCCAAAGAATTGTTTTCTGAGCTGCTGCAAAAACCAGGCGCTTCTGCTTATCTAGATACCTCGCGCCACATTACTTCAAAGGGGTATTCTTAGCAAATCATGATCAAATCTCGAAAGCCTTCTTTGCATCCTGTCTGCAAAGGGGGCTTTTTTTATTGCAGGAAGAGGGCGGGATGATTTTTGCCATTGACACGCGGTAGTCAAATTCGTAATGTTGCGGTGTAAATCAATTTGTTATGAAATATTGGATAACGATCCTACTGGCAGCAGTAGCCATGAACGCTTCTGCACAGCTCACAGATACCGTAGAGTGGGAAAAACTCGTGCAGTTTGAATCCGAGCGAAAAGGCCCGCATCTCAGTGCGCCCAAGAACCTCAACACGCTCCATTACGACGTGAAATACCACCGCATGGAGTGGGAGGTGTCGCCTTTGGTGCGGTACATCGGCGGCGCAGTGACGACGTATTTTGTGCCACAGACTACGGGGTTCAATCAGATATACTTCGACCTTCACACGGCTATGGTTGTGAGTGCGGTGCAATATCACGGCACAAGCTGCACTTTTTCGCAATTGCCCTCGTCTGAACTGCTGGTCACCCTGCCGGCTACGCTGCCTGTGGGCGTATTGGATTCCCTGACGATCAGTTATGGAGGCGTGCCGCCAACTACCGGCTTCGGCTCGTATGCCACGCAGAACGTCTGTTCCAATACCGTGCCCGCCATGTGGACGCTCTCCGAACCCTACGGCGCCCGCGACTGGTGGCCCTGCAAGCAAGACCTCAACGACAAAGCCGACTCCATTGATATTTACATCACAACCCCCTCGGCCTATAAAGGTGTGGCCAACGGCGTGCTGATGTCGCAAACCGTTTCGGGCGCCAATACGATTTACCACTGGCGGCACCGGCACCCCATTCCGGCGTATTTGGTGGCCATCGCGGTATCGGATTACAGCGTTCACTCGGCCACGCTTTCCCTGAGCGGCGGCGGCAGCATTCCGATGGTCAACTATTTGTACCCGTGCAGCGGCACATCAGGTACTACCATCAACAACAACCTCCAGCCGATCATGCAACTCTTCATCAACCTGTTCGGCAATTATCCCTTTACCAATGAAAAATACGGCCATGCCCAGTTTGGCTGGGGCGGCGGCATGGAGCACACCACCGTGAGCTTTATGGGAGGCTTTTCGCACCTGTTGCTGGCACACGAACTGGCGCATCAGTGGTTCGGCGATAAAATCACCTGCGGCAGTTGGGCCGACATCTGGCTCAACGAGGGCTTCGCTACCTATTTGGAAGGAATGACCTACGAAAATGGGCTGGGCGGAGGAGCGAGTGTCTGGGCCAGTTGGAAACAGAGTAAAATCAACAACGTGACCAGCTTGGCGAGCGGTTCGGTGTGGGTGGACGATACCACAAGCGTGAGTCGCATTTTCAGCAGCAGATTGAGTTATGACAAAGGCGCGCTGTTGCTGCACATGCTGCGTTGGAAACTCGGCGACACCAACTTTTTTCAGGGAGTCAGAAATTACCTCAACGATCCGGCGTTGGCTTACGGCTATGCCAAAACGCCCCAGTTGAAAGCGCATCTGGAGGCTGTGAGCGGCCAAAATTTGGACGAGTTTTTTGCCGACTGGTACTACGGTCAGGGATATCCGACCTACACGGTGCAATGGTCGCAAAACGGCGCTCAATTACTGACCGTTCAACTTTTTCAAACGCCGTCTCACGCTTCGGTTTCGTTTTTCAACATCCCGGTGCCGGTGCGCTTCAACGGGGCGAGCAAAAATCGCACACTCGTGTTTGACCCCTCTACCAATGGGCAGACTTTCACCGAGCAATTGGACTTTACCGTCACTTCCGTTGAATTCGATCCCGACCGCTGGCTTTGCGCCAAAAGCAGCATCGTTTTGCCGGTAGAATTGACGGAATTGAGCGCAAGCTGGGACGGGAAAGCCGTGCAGGTGAAATGGGCTACGGCCACAGAAACCGACAACCGGGGTTTTGAAATCCAGCGCATGAGCGAATACGGCGCGCCTGCAAACAATTGGGAAACAATAGGTTGGAAAGATGGACAGGGAACAAGCCAGACGCCTGCCTACTACCAATGGCCGGACGAGCGGCCCATGCCGGGCATGAACTACTACCGCTTGCGACAGTTGGATTTCGACGGTTCGGAGGAGTTTTCGATGGTGGTCGGCGCGGAGGCACCGACCGAGCACAGGGGCTTGAAACTATTCCCTAATCCGGCCCGGCAGGAAGTCTGGGTGGAATGGCCCGCTGCGGTGGAAAATGCAGAGTTGGAACTCTACGACGTGCATGGTCGCCTGATGCTGCGCCAACGCTGGCAGGAACCGCTGCAACGCCGATTGGTATCGTTGAGCGAACTACCCGGAGGCGTGTATGCGGTGGTGTTGCGCGCCGGCGGGCAGGTGTGGATGGAGCGGTTGGTGCGGAGGTAGGGGGAGTCGCCAAGTCAGGGCGTAACCGGAAGCTACGGCCTGACCCCGCCCACCCGCCCGGTTCTACCTTGTGCGGAGTATCATGCGGGTTCTACCTGCCACCGGAGCGTAGTGAAGGGGTGACTACGGGGCTGAAACTGACGGAGTCGCCCCTTCACTAAGCCAGACCGCAACGGCCTATGTGGCCTATGTGCCTATTGTGTTTAAAAACAAACCGCGCAGGAATAGAAGTGGCGGAAACCGTGGATTTGGTATGGATAGGAAACAGCTCAGAACACATCTCCGGGCGGGTGTTCCTTAAGCAGGAAAAGCGCTCTCCGCAAATTGATCAATTTTTCGCGATTCAGTCTCAGGGCTTCTATGGTAGCTCGTCCGACAGGCGTTTTTCCAACCATTTGAGTATAAGATTCATCCCACGAAAAATGCTCCTCCCAAGACTGGTTTCTTGGATGGAATAATGGACATTTGACATCTGTTATCGGGTCTGTCGCTTCGGTTTTGTTGTATTTGGCGTTGTTGCATCCCTGACATGACGGCGCGAGATTATCTAAAGAATCGCTGCCTTGTTTACTGGTAGGAATGATGTGTTCGATGGAGAAATCGTGCGTGGCGAACCGCTCTTGACTGAGGCAGTATTCGCAGCAACCCTTTGCCCGCTGCCGGACCATGCGTTTGATGCGAGCAGAAAATTGACTTTTAGGCATAAGGTTTTGGCTGAATTCCGAGTTGTTGCATCAACTCTCGTACAGGAATACCTTTTATACCCGCTAAGAAACCGAGGTTTTGGACCCTCTCAATATTCAACTGTTCCAGTGCCTCGGTTATGGCGTTTAGTTCCTCCATTTCTGCTGTCGAAAGCGTCTCGCTCTTGCGCTTTTCGTTTAAGTCAAGCAGCCGAAGCAGCGTCTTTTGAGGTAAACTCCTGTTGATCTTTTTTAGTAATTCTGCCTCTTGGGGAGACAAACCCGGCATGATGCGGTTCGCACGCAAAGCGAGTACCTTGTCAACAAAAGCATCCAAATCAGGGGTATCTAATTTAGAAACTCCGTAGAGAACATCCTCTATCTCAAGGCGCGTATCTGGTTTGATCTCTATGACGGCCATCTTCTTTTTTGTTGCAAAAATAAGGTTTTATGATGCTCAAAACAAATTATCCCGCAAAAGAACATACACTCGCGCACCGAGGCTCATACCGTATGCCTCGCTCCACGCAGCGAAAATCATAACAATCATAAAGATCAGCGTCTTAAAAACAGGTGTGGGTTTCGGGTGATGACGAGGAATGGAAGTGGTGTTTTTGAAAATTGACTATAAAAAAAGAGGGTGCAGGTGTATTTTTTTATAAAAAATCAGACATTGCATTTAAAAAATAAGGGGGTGTGTTTGAAATTTTATCCAAAAACCTACATTTGCCCCGTCATTCATCAAAACAACCAAAAACATGGCAACAATAAGATTTCAGGCACTCCAGGAAACCTTGAACAGAAAACCGATATTGGTGGAAGAACCCAGCCTGCGCAGGTCGGAACTCTACGGCATCAACGTATTCAACGCCGGCACCGCCAAACACTACATGCCCAAAGAAGCATACAATGCCGTGGTGGCCGCCATCACGCACGGCTCGCGCATAGACCGCAAAATAGCCGATCAGGTAGCTTCCGGCATGAAAGCTTGGGCCATGTCGCGCGGGGCCACGCACTACACACACTGGTTTCAGCCCCTCACCGGCACCACCGCCGAGAAACACGACGCATTTTTTGAACCCGTAGGCGACGGCACCGCCATTGATAAATTTGACGGCGGGCAGTTGGTGCAGCAGGAACCCGACGCTTCCAGCTTCCCCAGCGGCGGCATCCGCAATACGTTTGAAGCGCGCGGCTACACGGCCTGGGACCCCACCTCGCCCGCTTTCGTGATGGGCACCACGCTGTGCATTCCCACCGTATTTGTGTCCTATACCGGCGAGGCATTGGACAACAAAACCCCGCTGCTGCGCGCCCTGCAATCGGTGGACCAGGCCGCTACGGAGGTGGCCCGTTATTTTGATAAAAATGTGAACAAGGTCATTTCCACCCTCGGTTGGGAGCAGGAATACTTCCTCGTGGACACTGCGCTGGCGGCGTCGCGGCCCGACCTCGTCATGTCGGGGCGTTTGTTGCTGGGCCACTCGGCAGCCAAAGGCCAGCAATTGGAAGACCACTATTTCGGCTCCATCCCCGACCGTGCGCTGGCTTTTATGCGCGAACTCGAAATCGAGTGCATCCAGTTGGGCATTCCGGTCAAAACCCGTCATAATGAGGTGGCGCCCAATCAGTTCGAAGTGGCCCCGCTTTTTGAAGAAGCCAACCTCGCGGTGGACCACAACTCGCTGCTCATGGATGTGATGGCCAAAGTAGCGGCCCGCCACCATTTCAAAGTACTGCTCCACGAGAAGCCCATTGCCGGCATCAACGGATCGGGCAAGCACAACAACTGGTCGCTCGCTACCGACACTGGCGTGAACCTGCTCAGCCCTGGCAAGACGCCCAAGAGCAACCTCATGTTCCTCACCTTTTTCATCAACACCATCAAGGCGGTACACGACTACGCCGACCTGCTGCGCGCCTCCATCGCCTCGGCGGGCAACGACCATCGTCTCGGCGCCAACGAAGCGCCCCCGGCCATCATTTCGGCCTTCATCGGGCAGCAATTGACGGCAGTGTTGGACGAATTGGAAAACGTAACCGACGGCAACCTCTCGCCCGAAGAAAAAACTGAGTTGAAACTCAACGTGGTAGGCAAGATTCCTGAAATCCTGCTGGACAACACCGACCGCAACCGCACCTCGCCCTTTGCCTTCACCGGCAACAAGTTTGAGTTCCGCGCCGTGGGTTCATCGGCCAACTGCGCCAAGCCCATGATGGTGCTCAATACCATTATGGCCGAGACTTTGCGCAAGTTCAAAAAAGATGTGGACGCCCTCATCGAAGGTAAAGGATTGAAAAAAGACGACGCCATTTTCAACGTGCTGCGCGAGTACATCAAAGCCTCCAAAAAAGTGCGTTTTGAGGGCGACGGCTACAGCGACGAATGGGTGGAAGAAGCCGAAAAGCGCGGGCTTTCCAATTTCAAAACCACCCCCGAAGCCCTCAAGGTGCAGGTGGCCAAAGAAACCATCCGGCTCTTTGAAACGCACCAGGTGATGAACAAAATAGAGGTGGAGGCCCGCTACGAAATCGAACTGGAAGAGTACATCAAGCGCGTACAGATTGAAGGCCGCATTTTGGGCGACATCGTTACCAACCACGTCATTCCCACCGCCATTGCTTACCAGAACACGCTCATCCAGAACGTGCGCGGATTGAAGGCAATCTTCGAGAGCGATTTTGAGCAGTATGCTGTTCAGCAAATCGAGCTTATCAAGGAGATTTCCGGCCACATCGGCAAGATCAAAACCTTTGTGGACGAAATGGTAGAGGAGCGCAAAAAGGCCAATGTGATCGCACATGCCGAGGAGCGCGCCGAAGCCTACTGCCACCATGTAAAACCCTACTTCGATCAGATCAAATACCACTGCGACAAGCTGGAGCTGCTGGTGGACGACGAGTTGTGGCCGCTGACCAAAACGCGGGAACTACTATTTACGCGTTGATCGCGCTGTTTTTCTAAAGGAATATTTCCCCCGTTCGGCGAGTGTGCCGGGCGGGGGATTTTTTTTACAAAAACGGATTGTGTACCCTTTCAAAACCGATGTTCGTAGCCTGGCCGTGCCCGGAATACACCTGCACGTCGTCGCCAAGCGGGAAGAGCTTGTTTTCGATGCTGGAAAGAAGCGTGGCGTGGTGGCCGCCGGGGAAATCGGTGCGCCCGATGCTGCCGTAAAACAGCACGTCGCCGGAGATGAGAAAGCGGTCTTCGCGACAAAAAAACGAAACACTGCCGGGCGAGTGGCCGGGCGTGTGAATGACCTCTAAGCGGGTATGCCCAAATTCGATGACTTCGCCCTCCTCCATAAATCGGCCCGGCTGAGGCGAGGGTTCCGGTTCGGTCAGGCCGTACATGCGGCACACCTGCGGCACGGCCTTGAGGATGGGCAGATCGTCGCGGTGAATTTCGAGCGGCAGGCTGTAAGCGTTGGCCACAAAGGCATTGCCGAAAACGTGATCAAGGTGGCAATGGGTATTCAGCAGCCGCACGGGGCGCAGTTGGCGGCGGGCAATTTCACCGGCCAGTTCGTTGCGTTCGCGGGAGTTGTTGCAGCCCGGGTCAATGACGACGCACTCGCCGGAGTCGTCGAAGATCAAATACGTGTTTTCAGAGAAGTCGTTGAAAATCAATTGAACAATCTGCGCCATAATTTTTTCTTTTTGAAGACGGTAGTTCCCGCGCAAAGATATTATCTTCGGGCAGGAAAGGGGCGATGCCGGTGCAAAAAGGCGGCACATCAGCAATATTCATCATTAAATTTGAAGGAAAAATGACAGCTTCCATTGAAAAAAAATACAAATTGATCCAGTTGATAATGGCAGAAGACGACGATCATCTCCTGACACAAATAGAGGATTCTCTTACATCTCAAAAAATGCAGGTTCAAGAGCCGCTACCTTCTTTTTTTAAAGCGGTGATTCCGGCCCGTAAGGGGCTGAGTTTTAAGAAAATACTCGAAGAACAAAAGTATCAGCCTCTCACTTATGAGGAGTTTAGAGAAAAGGCTGCCGATGTTGATATTCAGGAGCCTTTAGATGAATTGTTGGAAATGTTGACTAAGTAATCCTCTTTGATTATGAACTATCTTTTAGATACGAATATCGTACTCATCTACACCAGAGACTCTTCTATCTCAAAAAAGATGGAAGAAGAATTAAAAATTTTTACTCCTGAAAATAATGTCGCCATTTCAGTGGTAACCGTGGGTGAACTATTTTCTATCGCCAAGCAAAAACAGTACAGTGATCATCGTATTAGAAGACGGAGAGCACTACTATCCAGTCTTGCTGTTATTGACATTAATATTGAGGAGATTATTGAACAATATGCTGAAATTGACGCATATAGCCAAGCCAGGCACTCAACTTTGCAATCAGGATTTACAGCAAGAAACATGGGTAAAAATGACTTGTGGATTGCAGCCACTGCAAGTATCTACGATCTCACATTACTCACGACTGACCAAGACTTTCGCCACCTTGATAATGTCTTTCTCCGGCTAAGACAGGTAGATTTAAGCCTTTATAAGGATAGGTAATATTCTGTTTTTCAATCCAATAACATCCTCCATGCGCATACTTCTCATCTTTACAATTTTGATGTTGGTTGCCGCCTCCGCCTCCGCCCAGGGCGCCCAGGTCGAATTCGGCAAAAACCGCGTGCAATACCACCGCGACTTCGACGAGTGGAGCGAATACGAAAGCGAGCACTTCATCACCTACTGGTACGGCGAGGGCCGCAACATAGGCCAGGCTGCCGTGCAAATTGCCGAGCAGGAGTTTCTGGCGGTGCAAGGCATCATGGAGCACCGCATCAACAATAAGCTTCAGTTGGTCATCTATGTGGACCTCACCGACATCAAGCAGAGCAACGTGGGCAGCGAGGAGGCATTCACCAACACGGGCGGCCAGACCAAAATCGTCGGCAATAAAATTTTCGTCTATTTCGACGGCGACCACAACCACCTCCGCCGCCAGATACGCGAGGGTATTGCCTCTGTCTTTCTGGAGGCCATGCTGTTTGGGGCCAGCTTGCAGGAAATTGTACAAAACGCCGTCATGCTCAGTCTGCCGGAGTGGTTCAAACAGGGCTTAGTAGCCTATGTGGGCGAAAGCTGGAACCCCGAACTCGACAACGAACTCCGCGATGCTTTGCTGCGCGAGGACTTCCCCGGCTTCGAGCGGTTCGCCGCCGAAAACCCGCGCCTTGCCGGCCATGCCATGTGGTATTACATAGGCAGCAATTTCGGCAATAATTCCGTATCCAATTTGCTCTACCTCACCCGCATCAACCGCAGCGTGGAAAGCGGCTACCAATACGTCCTCGGTAGTCCTTATAAAGAAGTGCTGAGCGTGTGGGAGCGCTACTTTCGCCGCCGCTACGCTCAGGATGCGACCAACCGGGATACGCCCAATCGCGGCGCGCTCAAGATCAAAAACCGCCGCAATGCGCCCATTACGCACATCAGTATGCACCCCAACGGGCGCAGCGTGGCTTATGTAATCAATGAACTGGGCCGCTTTTCGGTGTGGACGCAGGAAGCCCGCAGCGATGAGCGCCAACGCCTGTTCCGGCACGGCTCCCGCAATGCTTTTCAGACCACCGACTACAACTACCCGCTCATTGCCTGGAACCCCAACGGCAAGGAACTGGCCGTCATTTACGAGCGGAGGGATGTCATCAAGTTGCTGAGAATCAATACGGAAAATAAAAAAACGGAGGTCAACGACATCACCTCTCCTTTCCAGCGCATCCACAGTTTGGATTACAGTTCGCCTACCTCGCTGATCTTCACCGCCACCGTGCGCGGCTTCTCCGATGTGTACCAATATTTCATTCCCACCACCCAATCGGAGCGCATCACCGGCGATATTTACGATGATTTGGACGCCGCGTTCGTGCGCATCGGGCAGCAGCGCGGGGTGCTGTTTTCGTCCAATCGGCCCGATTCGCTGCTGGCGCCCGTTCGCCTTGATTCGGTGCTGCCGCTGGGCCGTTTCGATCTATTTTTTTATGATCTGGATCGCCGTTCCAACGAGTTGGTGCGCATTACCAGCACACCCGATGCCGACGAGTTCAGCCCCGTAGCCGTTGATTCTGCCCGCTTTGCGTACATCAGTACCCGCAGCGGCATGGCCAACCGGGAAGTGGCTTTTTTGGAAGAATACATCCACCACTACGACCAGATATTGCAACTCAAAGACGGCTCAGAAATCATCCTGCACGCCGATTCCGCCTGGATCGGCATTGACAGCGCCGCAATAGATTCGGTCATCATCAGGCCGGTAGTGAAGCAGCGCGCCGTGGCACATGCCAATACGAATTACGACCGCAGCCTGCTGAAACAAAGCGCCTCGCTGCGTGCCGGCCGCATAGCAGAACTCATGCTGCGCGAGCGCCGCCACCGCATTTTTGTGCGCGATATGTCGCCCGATTCAGTAGTTCAGACCGCGCCCACCTGGTTCAGGCAACCGCCTTTATCGGCGGCTCCGCCTGCCGCCGACAAAACCGCGCCCGCCTCGGCTACACTGCCTGCATTGCCCGCGCCGCCGCCCGCCGCACCCGATACCGGCAAGCTCAATATTGACACTTACCTGTTTCAGACGGAATTTGACCCTGCTGAAAAACCGGTCGTCACCGTAAAGCCCGCCGATGCCGAAACGACGGAAGACATTCGTCTGTTTGTGCCGCCGCCTGCCGCCGCGCCCGCCGCCCGCCGCTCCGAAATGCACCGCTTCCGGCCGGGCCTCATCACCGCGTCGAGGTTGCAGTTTCACACGGATTTTGTGACCACACAAATGGACAACAGCATTCTTTTTGAGGGTTTGGAGAGTTTCAGCCTCAATCCGCAGCGCTTCACCTACCCTGTGCCGGGCATGATGTTCAAGGCCAATTTTAAAGACCTCTTTGAGGATTATGAACTCGAAGGCGGCCTGCGCCTGCCCACCACCTTCAACGGAATAGAGTACTATGTGACCTACCAAAACAAAAAACGCCGTTTGGATCAGCGTTTCTCGGTCTATCGCCGCAACACGCGCATGTCCACCGAGGGCGCCATCCTGCCCAGCCGCAAAGAACTCAACACGATACTCGGCCAGTACGGCGTTCGGTATCCGCTCGATTTGTTCACCAGCCTGCGCGCCACCGCCACGCTGCGCCGCGACCGCCTCACGCAACTCGCCACCGACCTGCCCACCCTGAACACGCCCACCCGCGCGGAGCAGCGCATCGGGCTGAAGTTGGAATACGTTTTCGACAACACCATTGACGTGGCCACCAACATCAAAAACGGCACGCGCTACAAGTTCTACGCCGATTTTTACAAAGCCTTCAACTTCCAACTCGCCAACGGGACTGCCTTCGAGTTCGACAAGGGCTTCCTCGGCGTACTCGGTTTCGATGCGCGGCACTACATCCGCCTCGGCAAGTACCCCGTGCTGGCCCTGCGCGCAGCGGGCGCCACCTCGTTTGGTTCGCAGCGCTTCCTGTACTACCTCGGCGGCGTGGACAACTGGCTGCTGCCCCGCTTCGACAACAGCGTGCCGATAGCGCAACCCGGCTCGGAGTTTGCGTTTCAGGCGTATGCCGGCCCCATGCGCGGCTTCGATCTCAACATTCGCAACGGCAATTCCTACGCCGTCGTCAATACCGAGTTGCGACTGCCCGTGTTCCGCATGTTGTCGCGCCGCATCGGCTCCAATTTCCTGCGCAATTTCCAGATGGTAGGCTTCTTCGATGTGGGCACGGCCTGGGAGGGCGCCAATCCGTTCAGTACAGATAATCCGCTCAATTCCAGCGTCATCACCAACGGCAACCGCGTGATTGTGAAGATCAACTACTTCCGCGAACCGGTGGTGGCGGGCTACGGCGTGGGCATCCGCAGTATGCTTTTCGGCTACTTTGTGCGCGCCGACTACGCCTGGGGCATCGAAACCCGCACGGTGCAACGGCCGAAGTTGTTTTTGGCGCTGGGGTTAGATTTTTAGGTCACTCTCCCGCCTCCCACACCTGCACCTTCCCGTTCATCTCATTGGCCAACAGGCGGCCGTCGGGCGTGAAGAGCAGGTTGTACACCGGCTGCCGGCCCAGCAACAGTAGCGTACGTTGGCCGGTGCGAGCGTCCCATAGACAGGTACTCAGATCGGCGGATGCGGTGGCTACCCGGCTGCCGTCGGGCGACCAGGCCACAGACCAAATCCGCTGGGCGTGGCCTTGAAGGGTTTGTGCCAACTTGCCCGAGGGAAATTCAAAAATGTGCGCCGTTTTGTCTTCCGCGCCGGAGAGCAGCCGTTTGCCGTCGGGCGAAAAATGCAGCGAATAAATGCTCGATCCCGTCGCGTGTGCCTGCCAGGAGGAAACCTTGGAAACCAATCCCTGTTCTGCCTGTGTCATATCCCAAACCAAAATTTTCCCGTCGTTTCCGGCGGTTGCAAGTCGGCGACTGTCGGGGGAAAACTGTACAAAATAAGTGCCTGATTCACAGTTGATTTTTTGTATCAAACGCCCGGTCTCAGCCTCCCAGACGAATACGAAATTGCGCCGGGACGCCGCTGCGATCCATCGCCCGTCGGCACTCCAGGCACAACCGCTGCTGCCGCCTTCAAATCCCTCCAAAGTGCGAACGGCGGCTCCGGTACGGGCATCCAAAATCGGCACTTTTGCACCCCAGTTGACCGCGACCAATTGGCTGCCATCGGGGTTCAGGGCAACGGCATTGGCGCCTTCTTCCAGACAGGGAAACTGATTTTTCATCGTGCCGGCCTGCGCATTCCACACGGAAACCTGACCGTTCGGAGCGCCCATGGCCAGCGTTGTCCCGTCGGGGCTGCCGGCAAAAGCATACACATACGTATCGCTGCTTCTCGGCGCGTCGAAAGCGGCATCTGCGCCGGCCGTCCAGCGCCGGATGGTTTTGTCGTCGGAAAGGGTGAGCAAGGCTTTGCCGTCAGATGTGGGCCGTATGCGAGTCACGCGACCTGCATGACCGTGCAATTGTGTGTTCAGGTTGCCGGTTTCGGCATTCCAGACATGAAGTACGCCTTCGTCTCCACCCGTATAAATTCGGCGTCCGTCGGGGCTGAAAGCAATGGCCATCACAGCCTGCCGATGCCCCCGCAGTTCGGCGATGCGCTTTCCGGTTTGGGTGTTCCAGATGCGGGGTTCGCCACATTTGGAGGCTGCCGCCAGAATGGAATCGTTGGTCGGATGGAAGGCGATGTCGTCAATGGCAGTGTAATCGTTGCGGTCTGAAAAATCCAGTATGGCCGGAGCTTTGGTAGGTTGTTGCAAATCCCAGACGCCCACCTGCCCGTCCCAGTTGCCGGCGGCTAAATACCTGCCGCTGCTGCTGAACGCGAGGCCCAGTGTGGGTTTGACGCCGAATTCAGCGCTCCATTTTTCTTTGCCGGAATGAGCATCGAACAGTTTTATCAAGCCGACGACGCCGCGCGCTTTGTCTCTGAACCAGCTTGCCGTTGCTACGGTGCTGCCATTGGGAGAGCAGACCGTCACCGCGAATCCATGCCCACCCGAAGAGGCCGTCCACAACTGCCGGCCGCTCCCGGTATCCCAGGCGCGGATGCTGGAATCGCGGGACACCGAAACAATGCTGCTGCCGTCGGGGCTGAACGCGACTGAATAGACTGCTTTGGAGTGCCCCTCCAATCGAAGCCGGGTTTCCATGCTCTGCGCGTCGCGGATTTCCACCGAGCCGCCGGGCATGGCCAGCGCCACAGAACGACCATCGGGGCTGAGACTGAAGTTGGCGGGTTGTTCGCCGGAAATCTCATAAGTGCCGGTGCTCTGGTTGCTGTATTTGTTCAAAAAATGCCATTCCCAGCCCCGGTGTTTGACAGGCGCTGTTTCCAACCATTGCCGGGCTTCCGGAGAGCGATTGAGCAAAATGGCCGAGTTGGCGGCAGCTATATGAGCCAGATAAGACTGGTATTCCTGCGCGGCTTTTTTTTGAGCGACAAGCGGCGTTGCCAAAAGCAGGAATAAGATGAATTGGACGGAGATATTCCGCGCAGGATGAAACAGAAATTGCATGATTGGGCAAATTTGGAAGTGGTGGATTTTGGGTTCAACCGGCTTGGTCATAAGCGGCTTTGAGCCATTCAAAAACATCAGGTGTCAGGTCCGGGGATTGCTCCAAGCGCACCCGATGTGTACACATGGCGTTGAAACTGCTGGTGTTCTTTTCCAAATTGGCGAGCATGGTTTCTAAAGCCTTATCCATAGTAGATTGATTTTTGTGCAAATTTGCACATTCGGTGCCGCTATTGCAGTTCCATTTTATAAATTGCCTCCACAAAATGCGCTCATGTATTCATCGCCGGCCATCACTATGCTCACTTTTGCGCTCGGCGCAGCCGCTTTGCACGGCTTTTGGTTGAGTGCGCTGTGTGTTGGGCGTGCCCATACCCGATGGCTGAGCCTGGCATTGCTGGGGCTTTCCCTGTACTTGCTCAATTATTTGTTGTTCCTCACCGGTATCATTCGGGCATTGCCCAATATGTTGGGCGTGCTTTTCCCTTTTGTTTACCTCACCGGGCCGGCGCTTTATTTATTCATATCCGATGCGCTCAACACCGACTTCAGATTCCAGAAAAATCATTGGCTGCACCTGCTGCCGTTCGTTTGGGGCTGGTGGCAGATGCGCAATGTCGTGGGAATGCCGGCGCAGGAAAAAATGGCTATCATTGGCTGGCTGCTCGATCCACAGGCACTGCTCCCGCTAAGGTCGGTACTGTTGGGCAATTTGCACATTTATGCACTGTTGGGATATGGTTTTGCGGCCTGGCTACTGGCACATCGCGCCCAAAAATCAGCCGAAAACGAGTCGCATCAAAAAATTGCCCGATGGTACCGTCTGTTCGCTCTACTGTTCATCGCCGTTTTGCTGTTGGATGTGGCAGCTAAAATAACTTTCAGCAGCTTGAGCATTCCGGGAAGCAACGCCGAATATGCACTGGCTCTTTTGCCGGCCCTCGCTTTGCACGCCGTGGGGTATTACGCTCTGCGGGCAACAGGCGGGTTTCCGAAAATACAACCCGAAGCAGCGCCTGCTGCCAAATACAAAACATCGCCGCTGGATGCAAGCCGGTTGGCGGTTGGCAAACAAGCCCTTTTGCAATGGATGGAAACAGAGCGCCCCTACTTGAATTCTAATCTAAAAATCACCGACCTGGCCCGACAGATGAACATGCCCTCACACCACCTTTCTCAGATTTTGAATGAAGCTATTCAATTGAATTTCAATGATTTTATTAATGCGTACCGCATCAGCGAGGCCCAACGCCGACTCAAGGACGAGCGTTACCGGCACCTCTCGATTGAAGCGCTGGGGATGGACTGTGGATTTGCCAATAAAACGACCTTCAACCGGGCTTTTAAAAAAATTGCGGGCACAACACCGGGGGAGTTTTTGAAAAAAAACACTGAATAAGCCATTCAACAAATAGGAAAGGAGGCAACTTCCTACACGGAAATAACCTCCCTCCCCCAGATTGTTCGATGATTCTTTTTGATCAATGATCTTCGCCCCGGCAAATCCCCACGATGGTGTGGAACGTATCGTGCAGAGATACCAATTGCTTGCCTACGACTTCATCGGCAGCGCCTTTTTTGACCACTTTGTCCAATTTTTTACTGCCGCTCTTGAGGGCTTTCACGGCAGAAATCATCGCCGGCTTGTTGAATTCGGCAGGAATGGCAGATTTGGCCAAAGCCGCTGCCTTTTCGGCCATCTCGCCGGAGCGCTTCCGAATGGGATCAAAATTGCCTTCTTCCATCGGGTGGAAAGTCTGCGACATCACGCCGTGAAAGGTTTTCAGCTCGGGCCATTTGTCCATAGCCGATTGGCCGGATGCGCTATTGCTGAACGCAATGGAGAGGAGGAATGCCAGTGCAATTCCTGAAATGATTGTGTTTTTCATGGTTCACTTGATTTTGCGGCAAAGCTATCAGTAGCAACTTTCAACAGGTATGACTTTTGTCATTGGAGGGTATAGAATCGGCAGTTACATTGGCGGCCAAATTGGGGCATTTGTTTGTTTTTTGGGTTGCCGGAATACCATCTTTATCCCTAAATTGCAGCATTTTACACAACTATTATAAAGCCACGAACCATGAAAAGAAAGTCTCTACTGTTTTTGTGCAGTTTTCTATCTGCATTTGCCCTCGGGGCACAACCGCTGAACCATGTTTACTACCGAACCATTGACGGTACGGCCAACAACCAGCAGAATCCCACCTGGGGAGCCGCCGGCGCTCAGTTGCTCCGCTTTTCTGGCACTGCTTATGCCGATGGTATTTCTGCTCCCACCGGCGTCAACCGCCCCAATCCCCGCGCCATCAGCAACATGATCTTTGCGCAGGGCAATTTTATGCCGGCTCCGCAAGGACTGAGCGACTACATGTGGGTGTGGGGGCAGTTTATAGACCACGATTTCGGCCTCACACCCGACATCAACGAAACGTTGCACATTCCTATACCTTCCGGAGATGTGCATTTTGATCCGTTCGGCACCGGGCAAGTCTCCATTCCCGTGCATCGCAACCTTTTTGATGTGACAACGGGCACCGGTATAGCCAATCCGCGACAGCACATCAACATCATTTCTTCGTACATAGATGCTTCCTTCGTATATGGCGACCGCAATGCACGCGCGGCCTGGTTGCGCACTTTTACAGGGGGCAAGCTCAAAGTGTCGGAAGGTAATTTGCTGCCTTACAATACTTTAAATGGTGAATTCTGGGGAGAAATAGATGCCAATGCCCCGGCTATGGCCAATCCGGTTGGACTTTCCAATAAGTTTTTTGTGGCCGGCGATGAGCGCGCCAACGAAAACCCGCTACTGGCAGGTCTTCATACGCTCTTTGTGCGCGAACACAACCGGATGTGCGATGAATTGGCCAAACAGCACCCCGATTGGAGCGACGAGCGTTTGTACCAGCACGCCCGCAAGTATGTCGGCGGCTTTGTGCAGGCCGTCACTTACAGGGAATGGCTGCCGCAATTGGGGGTGAACGTGCCGGCATACACCGGTTATAAACCCAATGTAAATGCCACTTTGGCCAATGAATTTACCGCTGCGGCTTTCCGGCTGGGACATACGCTCCTCAACGGCAACCTGCAACGGCTTTACAATAACGGGGAGTCGCTCGAAGAAGGCCCGGTTGCTCTGCGCGATGCTTTTTTCAACCCCTTCGCCATTGTCACTACGCCGGGCGGCCTTGATCCGTTCTTCAAAGGCATGGCCGTACAAACCATGCAACAATTTGACGCCAAAGTCATAGACGATGTGCGCAATTTCCTTTTTGGCCCTCCGGGCGCCGGCGGTCTCGACCTCGTTGCCATCAATATTCTGCGCGGCCGGGAGCGGGGGCTGCCCGATTTTAACACCATTCGGGCGGCTTACGGGCTCACGCCTTACAGCTCGTTTCCTCAAATTAATTCCTCTTCTCAGGTGTTTTCTGCCCTGCACGAACTATACGGCGATATCAACAACATAGACCCCTGGGTAGGGTTTGTGGCCGAGCAACAGAACAGCCCTCAAACCGTAGTAGGCCCTACTTTGCAGCGCATCCTTCAGGTACAATTTACAGCATTGCGCGACGGCGACCGTTTTTATTATGAAAACGACCCGGTGCTGACTGACGAAGAGAAAGACATCATCCGCAATACCAAATTGCGCGATATCGTGGTGCGCAACTCCGGCCTGCCCATGCTGCAAGACAACGTGTTTAAAGCCATGCCGCACAGCGAGATTTGCGACAACATGCACGTCAGGATTTATGGGCGCTTTCGCTCCGTTTTGGACGCTCCGGTACCCGGCGTTCAGCTTGCAGTACAAATGACCGGCAACGACCTCGACGGCCAATCCGACGCTTTTGGGGCATATGATTTCAATGATGTCAAAGGTTGTGATGTGCAGGGATTTACCGTTTCCAAAAACGACCCTGCGTCCACGGGGGTTTCTACGCTGGATATCATTCTTATACAGAGACATATCCTCGGCTCTGAACTTTTGGACTCGCCATACAAACTCCTGGCTGCCGACGTCAACAGATCGGGCAGTATCTCTACATTAGACATCGTGCTGATGCGGCGCGTGATTCTGGGCATTGCCACAGAATTTCCCGACGGCAACGTTTGGCGATTTATTCCCACCGCTCACTCCTTCTCCGATCCGGCCAACCCCTTTGCCGACAACATCATAGAACCGCCGATGCATTTCGATCTCATGGCGCTGAATTACAACGGCGATTTCGTTGCCGTGAAGGCCGGCGATGTGAATGGCAGTGCAGTATCCGGCTTCCATGAAGATGAGGTAGAATTGCGGCAGTTGGCGGCACTTCGGACTTTGGACCAATCTTTCCGTCGGGGCGAACAGCTTGCCATACCTGTTTTTTGCAATGAAATCAGCGGGCTGTCGGGTATTCAGATCGAATGGAACTATGGCTCGGAATTGGAGCTGACCGACATTGAAGTACATGGCAACAGCGGGCTGAGTCGCGAACATTTCGGCAGGTTTGCCACAGAGGGCGTGCTCACCATGAGTTGGAACCAGTCGGACTTATCCGAAGCTTTGGCAAACGGAGCTTGGTTTACCCTGCATTTTACTGCATTGAAGGACGGGCAACTGAGCGAAACGCTGAGACAAAGCGACACTAAAACACCGTCCGAGGCTTATACCAAAGGCTTGGAAACCCGCCATTTGCTCTGGTATTTCGACACAGACAGCAACGCCGCCGCTGCCGGATTTGAACTGTATCAAAACAGGCCCAACCCGGTTGCGGACGCCACGCTCATTCCTTTCCTGATGCCTGAATCGGGGCAGGTGCGCCTCAGCATCGTAGATGTAGCCGGGCGCGTGCTGTTTACAGCCGACCGCCATGCCGAAAAAGGATACAACGAGTGGCAGCTTGAACGCGCTCAACTTTCTGCAAGCGGCTTAGTATTGTATCGGATGCAAACTCCGCATGGCACGCTGACGCGCAAAATGTTGCTGGCGGATTAAAAGAGTTATTATTGAATGCAGAAAAGGAGGCTGTCCGCGCAGGAAGCCTCCTTTTCTAATTTATCACCCGATGAAATTCATCATCCGGTTATTTACACCGTTTCTGCCACTTTGCCATACTTGAGCGAAGCCTGAGCGGCCGCCAATCTGGCAATGGGTACGCGGTAAGGCGAGCAGCTCACATAGTCGAGGCCGGTTTTGTAGAAAAACTCTACCGATGCCGGGTCGCCGCCGTGTTCGCCGCAAACGCCCACATGCAAGTTGGGATTGATCTCGCGACCTTTCTTCACGGCTGCATCCACCAACAAACCCACGCCTTTTTGGTCAATGGATTTGAACGGATCGGATTCCAACAGGCCGCGCTTGACGTACAGCGGCAGGAATTTGCCGGCGTCGTCGCGCGAGAAGCCCATCGTGAGTTGCGTCAGGTCGTTGGTGCCGAAGGAGAAGAACTGAGCGCCTTTGGCAATGCTGTCGGCTACCATAGCGGCGCGCGGCGTTTCCACCATAGTGCCCACCAAGTAGTCAATGCGATCCTTGCGTTCAGCGAAGACCTGTTCGGCTACTTTGCGAATTCTGGCTTCCTGTTCTTTGAACTCACGCAGCGAAATGACCAAGGGTATCATGATTTCGGGGCGCACCACAAAACCTTTGGCTTTCACATTGAGGGCCGCCTCGATGATGGCGCGGGCCTGCATTTCAGTGATTTCCGGGTAGGTAATGCCCAAGCGGCAGCCGCGGTGTCCCAACATGGGATTGAACTCGTGCAGTTCTTCCACACGGTGTTTGATAGCTTCGAGCGAGATGCCCATGTCGGCGGCCATTTGACGCTGATTTTCCTCTTCGTGCGGTACAAATTCGTGCAGCGGCGGGTCGAGCAGGCGAATGGTGACGGGCAGGTCGTGCATCGCTTCAAACAATCCTTCGAAGTCGCCGCGCTGAATGGGCAGCAGTTTTTCTAAGGCTTTGCGACGGCCGGCCTCATCGTCGGCGAGGATCATTTCGCGCATGGGGACGATGCGGTCGCCTTCAAAAAACATGTGCTCGGTGCGGCACAGGCCGATGCCTACGGCGCCGAATTTGCGGGCGATCTGAGCTTCCTCCGGCGTGTCGGCGTTGGTGCGCACATCCATGTTGCGGAAGCTGTCGGCCAGAGCCATCAGGTTGCCGAAATCGCCGGTCAGTTCGGCTTCGCGGGTTTCGATTTGTCCTTCCAGCACCTCGCCGGTAGAGCCGTTGAGCGAAATCCAGTCGCCTTCTTTATAAGTTACGCCGTCCACAAACATAGTGCGGGCGTAGTAGTCCACATGCACGGCGCCGGCGCCCGATACGCAGCACTTGCCCATGCCGCGCGCCACTACGGCAGCGTGCGAGGTCATACCGCCGCGAGCGGTGAGGATGCCTTTGGCGGCGTTCATACCGCGCAGGTCTTCGGGCGATGTTTCGGTGCGTACCAAAATGACGGCTTTGCCCTGATGCGCCCATTCTTCGGCCTCGTCGGCAAAGAACACGATCTGTCCGGTAGCGGCGCCGGGAGATGCAGGCAAACCGCGAGCGATGACCTTGCCGGCTTTGAGCGCTTTGAGATCGAATACGGGGTGCAGGAGGTCGTCCAAACGCACCGGATCCACGCGCAGTACGGCGGTGCGCTCGTCAATCATACCCTGGCGCAGCATGTCCATGGCAATTTTGACGGCAGCCGCGCCGGTGCGTTTGCCGTTGCGGGTTTGGAGCATCCAGAGTTTGCCGTCTTGGATGGTGAACTCCAAATCCTGCATATCGCTGTAGTGATTTTCGAGCGTTGTTTCGGCCTCCATGAGCAAGCGGAACGCATCAGGCATCAGTTCTTCCAAAGAAGGATATTTGGCTTTGCGGTCTTCTTCAGACACTTTGGCCAACACAGCCCAGCGGCGCGAGCCTTCGAGCGTGATCTGTTGCGGCGTGCGGATGCCTGCCACCACGTCTTCGCCCTGTGCATTCACCAAAAACTCACCGTTGAAAAGGTCTTCGCCAGTGCCGGCATCGCGGGTGAAGGCCACGCCCGTAGCGCTGTTGTCGCCCATGTTGCCGAATACCATAGCCTGAACGTTGACGGCGGTGCCCCAGCTTTCGGGAATGCCGTGCAGACTGCGATATACCTCGGCGCGGTCGTTGGTCCAGCTTTTGAAAACCGCCATGACGGAACCCCAGAGTTGTTCCCAGGGATCGTCGGGAAATTCCCTGCCCAATTTTTCAAGGATGAGCGCTTTGAACCGGCGCACCAATTCTTTGAGATCGTCGGCAGTCAAATCTGTATCCAATTCTACGCCGCGCTCTTTTTTGATGTGGTGAATAATGACTTCAAACGGGTCTTCTTCTTGTTTTGATTCGGGTTTGAGGCCCATCACCACATCGCCGTACATTTGTACAAAACGGCGGTAGGAGTCCCAAGCGAAGCGTTCGTTGCCCGACTTGAGCGCCAATCCTTTCACCGCCTCGTCATTCAGACCGAGATTGAGGATGGTGTCCATCATGCCTGGCATGGAAGCGCGTGCGCCGGAGCGTACAGAAAGCAGGAGCGGGTCGGCAGGGTCGTTGAATCGTTTGCCCATTTGTTTTTCCAAAAAAACAACGCCTTGTTTCACTTCCTTCGTGATGAGTTGGCGCACAAAGTCGCGGCCTTTTTCGGTATAAATGGTGCAGGCTTCCGTTGTGATGGTGAAGCCCGCCGGAACAGGAATGCCCAGCAGGCACATTTCGGCCAGATTGGCTCCTTTTCCGCCGAGCAAGTTTTTCATACTTGCATTGCCGTCGGCAGTACCGCCGCCGAAGACGTAAACATATTTTTCCTCCGTTTGCATGTCGTACTTTTTTTCGTTGATAAATGCTTGAAAAACAAGCACGAAGTACGATGTATGCAACCTTACTGGAAATGATGTATGTCAGATGCAGGGGTGATTATTGTCAGTGAGGAATGATTCGGGGTGGAACGGGCGAGTTTCGGGTTTCGGGTTCAAGGTTTCGGGTTGGAACCGCCTACCGCCCACTGCCTACTGCTTTCCGCCTACTGCTTTCCGCCTACTCCTCGCTCCCCATTTGATTATCCTTGTACAACTGATCGAACATAGAGTCTATGCGATACATTTCGTCGAGCGTGTCGTCGAGGAAAAGAGAGATTTCCGGCATGCGGCGCAGATGTTTGCGCAGCCGAACCGCCAGGCCTTGGTGCAACCTGCGCAATTCGTCTTCCAATTGCAGCATCACGGCCTGTTTGTTGTCGGTATTAAAAACGCTGAGGTAAATTTTTGCCATCGAGAGGTCGGGAGTCATTTTTACGGAGGTAACGGTCACCATGATGCCGCTACCATATATATAGGTGCCTTCCTCCATCATGACGATGCTGAAGTGGCGCTTCACCATTTCGGCTACTTGGAGCTGTCGCTTCGATTCCATGTGCTGCAATTTTTGGCAAAGGTACTTTTTTTTAAAGAAAGGATAACAAGGCATATTCAGATCAAATACCTACATTTGTGGCATCATGACATTCATAGATACGCACGCACATCTTTATTTACAGCAGTTCGACAACGATCGGGATGCCATGCTTGATCGTGCCATGACTGCCGGCTGCGAGGCTTTTTTTCTGCCCAACATTGATTCAACGACGATTGAATCCATGTTGGCACTGGAAGCCACCCGCCCCGATGTTTGTTTCGCTATGATGGGCCTGCACCCCAGCCATGTGAAAGAAAACTTCCGGGAAGAATTGGCCGTGTGTGAAGAATGGCTCAGTCGCCGCCGTTTTGCTGCGGTCGGCGAGATCGGTATAGATTTGTATTGGGACAAAACCCATCTTCAAGAGCAATTGGAGGCCCTGCATATTCAAATGAGCTGGGCCAAGAAACTCGATCTGCCCATTGTGCTGCACACCCGCGAGGCGATGGACATTGTGATAGAAGCCGTTGCGGAGGCGTATGATGAACGGCTGCGGGGAGTATTTCACTGCTTCAACGGCAATGTAGAGCAGGCGCAGCGCATTGTAGAAATGGGTTTTCACCTCGGCATCGGCGGGGTGCTGACCTACAAAAACGGCGGTTTGGAACCTGTCATTGAGACGCTGGGGCTGGATCATGTTGTTTTGGAAACCGATGCGCCGTACCTCGCGCCCATACCGATGAGGGGCAAGCGCAACGAACCCGTGTACATTAATCATGTCATTGACCGGCTGGCAATATTGACTGGTCTTAGCCCGGAGGCCGTGGGCGAAACGACTACTGCAAACGCCCGCCGTTTGTTCGCTGAGGCATTCGTTTCGGTGCCTGCAATGGGCTGAAATGTCGTCCGGCAGGAAAATTTTTATTTTTTGTGATAACTTTTTGCAATTTTTGCAGCGTCGGAGTTGGTGGTAATGAGTGAATAATTATTTTTGCTCCGATTTGCAGAAGTACTGAACGCAGTACTGAGGAATTTGTAAGATTTTCCCAGGCAAGAGGGCAAGGGGTGAAAATGAAAACTAAAGTCTGTTTTCGCCCACTGCTAATGAAGGAGAGGTGGCCGAGCGGTCGAAGGCGCACGCCTGGAAAGCGTGTATACCCGGAAGGGTATCGCGGGTTCGAATCCCGCTCTCTCCGCTGTTTTGACAAACGAAACAATCAACTTAATCATTTAAATTTCAGGCAAAACTACGTCAACTATGCGCAAATTATTGACCTTCCTGTTCGTAATGTCTTTGGGCCTTTTCGCTGCCAATGCAGTGTACGCTCAAGATGCCAACAATGGACAACCTGCTACTGAAGAAACTGCTCAGCCAGCAGCAGAAGAAACCGCTCAACCGGCAGAAGAAGCAGAAGTCGAGCCGGTTGCTGCTGATGCTCCGGTAGAAGAAGTAAAGGGTTTCCAATTGCTCAAAAAGTACTTCATTGATGGCGACCCTGGCTTCATGAGCCTCGTTTTGATCGCTCTTATCCTCGGCTTGGCTTTCTGTATTGAGCGCATCATCACGCTCAATATTGCTACGACCAATACCGAAAAGTTGCTCTCCCGTATTGATGAAAACTTAAAATCAGGCAATGTAGACGGCGCTATGGAAGTATGCAAGTCCACGCAAGGTCCTACCGCCAGCATTCTGTATGAAGGCTTGAAAAATGCCAAGCAAGGGCCTGATGCAGTGGAAAAAGCTATTGTTTCTTATGGTAGCGTTCAAATGGGCTTGTTGGAAAAAGGTCTGGTTTGGATTTCTCTGTTCATCGCTTTGGCGCCCATGCTTGGGTTCTTGGGTACGGTAATCGGTATGATCCAGGCCTTCGACAAAATCGAAGCAGTAGGCGATATTTCTCCTACGGTGGTGGCCGGCGGTATTAAAGTGGCTCTTTTGACCACGGTATTCGGTCTTGTGGTAGCCATCATTCTTCAGTTGTTCTACAACTACATCGTTTCCAAAATTGACGGTATCGTCAATAAAATGGAAGATGCCTCCATCGCATTGGTGGACATCATGGCTGCGAACAACATTTTCAAAAAGTAATCCATCCATCCAATGTATAAATTACTATCCAAAAACGGACAGACGTTCGGCTTTCTATTAGGAGCCGTAGTCACCGGCCTATTCCTGCTCATAATGGCGGGCGGTTGGAGTAAATTCTCCGCATTGGGGGATTCCGCCGAAAAGTATGATACCACTATTTTCAATTTCGGCATCTACGCATCCATCGGTCTGATTATCGTTGGCTTTGTCCTTTGGGCCTTCTTTTCAATTTTTCAAATGGCTTCCAACCCCAAAGCAGCAGTACGCGGTTTACTGGGCGGTGTAGCCTTGATAGCACTTTTTGTTATTTCATACTTGACCGCGAGTAGCGAAGTGACAGGGCCTCTTGCAAAGTCTGTGGAAAACATGGGTGTAGGTCCTACGGGCCTCAAGCTGATCAGTGGCGGAATCACTACCAGTCTGATTTTGACTTTGCTCGCAGGCGTTGCGATATTGCTGTCTGAATTGAGGAACTTCTTTAAATAATGTTTCATGGCCAATAAGTCAAAATCGAAAGGACGGGCAAATAATGAAATCAATGCCAGCTCTATGGCAGACATTGCTTTTCTGTTGCTCATCTTCTTCCTTGTGACCACTACCATCGTGGAAGACAAGGGCATCACGGTGAAACTGCCGCCGTGGTCGGAAGAAGAACCCGACATTACCCAGCTTAAAACGCGCAACGTTTACTCTGTTTTGGTTAATGCCCAAAATCAGTTGCTGGTGCGCAATCAACCAATGAGTATTCGTGATCTTCGCAAGAATGCGGTCGAATTTATTTCCAATCCGTATGGACGCGAAGATTACGCGGAGAAGCCTACCAAGGCGATCATTATGTTGAAAAATGACCGGGGTACGAATTACAAGACCTATTTGGAGGTTTACAACGAGCTGAAAGGCGCGTATAACGACCTTTGGAATGAGGCCAGTATGAAAAAATACGGCGTTCCGTATGACGAAGATAAACTTCCGTTGGCTTACCGCAAGGCCATCAAGGCTGAGATTCCTATGGTGCTTTCGGAAGCAGAACCTACCGCATTCGGCGAAGAAAAGTAAATCAGATAATGACCTGCCCCTCCGGCAGAGCAAAAACAAGAGATCATGTCAAAATTTGCTAAAAAAAGAGGCAAGGCCGATCCGAACATCTCTACCGCTTCGCTGCCAGATATCATTTTCATGCTGTTGTTCTTCTTCATGGTAGTAACCAAGATGCGGGATTCAGAGTTGAAATTGACTATCATCACACCTTTCGCGTCTGAATTGACGAAATTGGAGGAAAAATCTTTAGTAGCTACCATTTACGTTGGTCGCCCTATCGAAAAATACCGACCGATTTACGGCACCAAGCCGCAAATTCAGCTCAACGACAAGTTTGCAAAGGTAGGCCAGGAAGAGGCAGACATCCGCTACTTCATGGAAAGCTTTAGAACCAAAGTACCGGAGAGTCGTCGCCCTCAAATTACGACTTCTCTAAGGGTGGATGGCAATGTAACCATGGGTATCGTGGCAGATGTAAAAACGGCATTGCGCAAATCAGGCCAGCTCAAGGTGAACTACTCGGCCAAGCGTCGTCCGGATGCTACTTTATGATGACTGATTAGTCAAGGGTGTTGCTTCGGCATACCAGATAAAAAAAGACAAGCCGGTTCTTGCATTGCAGGGCCGGCTTGTTGCATTTATTGGATTTTTGAATATCGTCTCATCTTGTTTTAGCCCTATTTCCTTACTTTTGCTGAAAAGAGAATACATGGAAATTGTTTTCGCCACCGGCAATGCCCACAAAATCAGTGAAGTATCTGAGTTGTTGCCCGAAGGCATCCGGCTGATCGGCCTGCCGGAAATTGGCTGCCCGACCGACTTGCCGGAGACTTCCGACACCATTCCCGGCAATGCGCTGCAAAAGGCTCGGTATGTGTATGAGCATTTCGGAGTTAATTGTTTTGCAGAAGACACCGGCCTGGAAGTATATGCCCTGCATGGCGAACCCGGCGTCTATTCTGCCCGTTATGCCGGCGATGACAAAGACCCTGCTGCCAATACCCGTAAGCTTTTGGATAAACTCGCCGCACACAGCGACCGCAGCGCCCGTTTTCGCACCGTCATAGCATTGATTTTGGAAGGCAGGGAATATTTGTTTGAAGGCATTGTGGAGGGGCGCATTGCCGAAACGCCTGCGGGAGACGGCGGCTTTGGGTATGATCCGGTGTTTGTTCCCGAAGGTGAAACGCGCAGTTTTGCACAAATGAGCAACAAGGAAAAGGGGCGTATTAGCCACAGGGGAAGAGCCGTGGTAAAATTGTTAGATTTTTTTCAATCATAAAAAAATGAGCAAACTAACCATCAAAAGCGGCAAGGCCGAACTTAACTTGCACAAGAGTTCCACGTTGGTAGGTGTAAAAACTACCGGCGAGGCCGGCGAACAGGAGTTTGTAGATGAAGAAGTTTACAAAAATCTTGGCGGATTCAGCGTGGTGACCCTCAAAACCGAAGGCGAAAGTGTAGACGACAAATTGGACGAGGTACGTCGCTTGGATGAGGTGGAAACCGGGGCGCATGTCTATTACGCGGAAGGCAGCAACCGCCCCTTGATCGCAACCGGCGAAATTTTTATCACTTTCCAGCCGGGCGTCAGCGAGCCTGAACAGGCCATTGTATTGGAGGAATTTCATCTGGAACTGACAGAGCGGCGCGCGCCCGACCGCATTGCCGTGCGCGTAACTGCTCAGTCGCCGAACCCGCTGAAAGTGGCTGCCGCCTTGCAACATATCTCAATGGTAAAGTTGGCCGAACCCGATCTTGACACGGTTTTAGACGAATATGCCTTCGCTGCTCCGCCCGATAATCTGCTGGGGCAGCAATGGCACCTGAGCAATTCTGGCCTGCTGCCCGATACCAACTACCCCATTCGCAAAGGCGCCGACGCCAAAGTGATGGATGCCTGGAAACGCTTAGATGGTTTGGGCGCATCGAGCGTGGTGGTGGCTGTCATTGACAATGGTTTCGACACCTCTCACCCCGATTTGAAGGACAAGATTTTTAAGCCCTTCGACCTCTGGAATCAATCTTCACAACTCATTCAGGGCGACCTCCGATATTCGCACGGCACACCCTGCGCCGCTATTGCCATCGCTGCCTCCAATGGTCAGGGGGTAGTTGGCGTGGCTCCCAACGCGAAATTCATGCCTGTGAGCGGCACCTCTTATGCGGTACGCGCCACCGAGCAAATGTTTGATTATTGCGTAGCGAACGGCGCCGACATCATCAGTTGCAGTTGGGGCGCCACCGATGCGGCCTTTGCACTTGGTACCGATAAAGAAAATGCCATAGCCAAGGCAGCCCGGCAGGGGCGGAACGGCAAAGGTTGCGTCGTTCTTTTTGCGGTGGGCAATGAAGGCTACGATTTTGTGAGCTTTTATGCGGCTCATCCCGACGTGATTGCCGTTGCTGCCAGCACCAGCAAAGACGAACATGCGCCCTACTCCAACCGGGGCCGGCAGGTATCGGTGTGCGCGCCGTCGAATGGAGACTGGCCCATCATCAGTGCCCGCGCCTGGTGGGACCCCGGCGTGGACGGTGAATCGGGCAATTACAAATACTGGCGCGACGGCAAAGCTCGTGGCCAGTATTACAAACACTTTGGCGGCACCTCTGCCTCTACGCCTTTGGTGGCGGGGGTGTGTGCCCTGATGTTGTCGGCCAATCCTGACCTGACGGCCAAAGAAGTAAAAGAAATCCTGCAAAATACGGCGGATAAAATCGGTTCGCCTTCGGATTATGTCAATGGCCATTCGCTCAAATACGGCTACGGCCGCGTGAATGCCGACCGGGCTGTGGCCGAAGCGCTGCGCAGGAAAGAAAGTGCTAAGCCGGTGACTGAAGTACCCGCAGTGGTAGGTTCCGGCAAGGGGCTGTTCCGTTTTGATGTGCAAAAGCAGGCGCCTGAAGGTTGGGGTGTTCAAATCGGCGTGTTTTACGATTATGGCAACGTACTGATTCAGGCCGAGCGCATGAAAAGCCTTTTCGGTCAGCCGGCCATCGTACACATCAGCGAATTGCAAGGAAAGACGGCATATCGGGTTGTCATTGGCGCACTGAAAAATATTAATGATGCCAAGGCGCTTGCCGATAAGATGAAAGCCGGCGGAGTGAACGGTTTTGTAAAGAATTTGAAGGATATGGCGTAGGTACAGGTTTCAGGTTGGAACGGGTGGCTGCTGGCTACTGGCCGCTGGCTTCAAGCCGCAAGCCGCGCAGAGCGTACAACTCGCGTTTTCCCTCGCTTTCGCGGAATTTCGCGCCCTTCGCTAAAATTCGCGTTAAAAAAGCTTCGCGATTCGGGTTCGAGTTTCAATGTTTCCGGGTAGTGAAGGGGTGACTCGGCAAGTTTCAGCGCCGTTAGTCACCCCTTCACTAAGCAGGACACTCACCCCTCACCCCTCGCCCCTCACCC